>Ga0315548_1000492_pt1 | contig 36621 bp, 35 predicted proteins | sample SalMarSW160110MG_2_FD_202540 | JGI IMG/M metagenome (GOLD analysis project Ga0315548, IMG submission 202540) | Salt marsh sediment microbial communities from the Plum Island Ecosystem LTER, Massachusetts, United States - Salt Marsh Sediment SW1601-110 ... | reverse complement strand
ATCATTGGTATATTCGATGAACTGGAGCCGTACACAAAACAGGGTTTTAAGGGCACGGGCATTGACAAGGTAGCAAAAAAATACGGAATTAAGTTGATTGATTTCAACCAAGGTGCTTTTCATGAGCTAGATTTAGAAGGGGTAAAGGTCAAAGTCTCCAGAGCAGCTTTAGACACAGACTTTCTCATAAATGTCCCGGTGCTCAAGACTCATTTTCAGACAAAGGTTTCTCTGGGTTTCAAGAATTTGAAGGGGTGTCTAAGTAAAGACTCAAAAAAAAGATTTCATATTAGTAAACGGCTGGATAACCTAATTTGCCTTTTGAACGAAGCTATTAAGAGCGACTTGGTCATAATTGACGGTATATATATGCTGGAAAGGGGACCGGAAACGCTTGTGGGTGTAGCCCACCGCAAGGATTTGATTATAGCCAGTCCAGATATATTCGAGTGTGATGTTGTCGGAGCAACGATCCTGGGAATTGACCCTGCCCAAGTTGACTATCTGAAAGAATTTGCCCAGAGACGTGGCCGCTCTTTTGATATCAGCGCAATTCAAATCAAGGGAGAGGATATAGAATCTCTAAAGGAGCAACTTGAGTGGCGATTTGAGCCAGACAAGGAATTACTGACCCCGGCGAAAATAACAGGCCTTTCCGCTCCTTATCCAGGGCAAACTCTCTGTTCCGCTTGCGGTGCCACGCTTGCCCTGGCTCTATCAATATTCGGCAAAGATAATCCTGGAATGGATTTTGGCGGTGCAGCGTTATATTATGGGCTGGGATCGAAACCGGAAAGAGATACTCAAAGGGCCCTCCTTTACGGCGATTGTGCCATCAAAAGTAATAAGGGTTTACAAAATGCCACCAAAATAGAGGGATGCCCGCCTACGCTAACTAAGACTCTCTTTGCCTTAATGAAAGCTCTTCTTAATAAACCCAGGATGTTCAGAATGCTGCTTCTGCAAGCTGTAAAGTTAATTGGGATAAGGCTCGGGGTTTACCAGAAGATTTTTCCCAGATGGGAGCGATACCGGTCAAAAGAGTTTGACAAGGCCCATTTTTCGTGAAGGAAAGGATTCCTTCACGCCTCAGAAGTTTAGGATTTAAAGTCGTCCAGCACTACCCACTCGATCTGGTTATCGTCCTTGAGGACGGACACAATGTGGTTCATGTACCGTAATTGTTCAACCAGGAAAGGTTGCCCGTTATAGTCCAAAGTAATATGATTCTCATCAGGGACTGATATTATCCTACAGGTCTTTAACCCGCCTATACCAACTCCGATGACCTTCAGAATCGCTTCCTTTGCCGTCCAATAACGGAAAAAGGTATCCCAAGACCTTTCTCGTAGTTCCCATTCCTCGTCACTCGCCACACGAGCAAATAGTGATTCAGGCCGGGGCTTTATTTCTTCAATATCGATCCCGACCCTATCTTTGCTAACCACTGCTGCCACGTACTCAGGTTTATGGGAGAGAGACCAATAGATGCCAGCAACTGGACATGGTACACCTTTTTCATCCTTGAGTAGTTCTCCAAGCCTCACTCCGCTTTTTTCGGCACTCAGTTTTAGCGCCTCTCGAGCAATTCGGCTTAGATGATCTACCTTTTCTTTCCCTTGGGGTTTATGTCCCACTTCGATAACTGGCATGACTACAGGAAGTAAAGTCATTAGTTTACTAAAACTTTGTTGCCTTCTTAATAATATCTTTATCAAAGTAGTTGACCGACATTCCGCAATCTACAACGATGCCCTGAGCGTTAATGGCACTGGACCGCTCGCTCAGGAGAAACGCCACTGTATTGGCTACTTCCTTGGTGGTCAAAGCTTTTTTACGTAAGGTTAATTGTTCTGCAAAGAGATAGTAATCCAAATATCCTGGTATCCCTGCGGATGACGAGGTTTTTAACAGTCCGGCGTTCACGGAATTAAATCGGATTTGAGAAAAAGAACTGAAGGATTTAGCCAAGAAGCATAGGGTCGAGTCCAGGGCAGCTTTTACCGGAGCCATAAAACCATAGGGTTCAGCTGCCATTTTGGTGGTTGAGATGGATATAGTGACTACAGATGCCTTTTCATCCAATATGTCTTTAAACGCATTGGCAATAGCGATCAATGAGTAGCAGGAGATATCAATCGACTGCAGGAAGTCTTTCTTTTTTGTTTCGTGAAACGGCTTAAGCCCTTCTTCGTAATTGGCAAAGGCGATGGAATGAACGATGCCATGAATTTTGGGGTACTTCTTGGAAACTTCTTCAGCAAGTTTCTTAATTTCCTGCTCTCGTTCGACGTCGCATACATAGATATCGGCTGCGGGAAGAATCTTGGCAATACTCTCCTTTCTGGCATCCGATCGAACGCTATAAATTACATTTGCCTTCGCCTCGGAAAGAACTTCTCCGACGGCGAAGGCGACGCTCTTCTTGTTAGCTACACCAAAAACAAAAAAAGTCTTACCCGCAACGTCTAAGAAATCCATATGTTACTCCTATTTTTCCTATTTCCCCCATCTGCCAAAGGAGATGCGATAGAGAAAGGAACTCCACAGGCCTTCTACGAAGAGGATAAACCGGATTGGGCGGAGCACTAAGTTGACCAACTTTGCCCTTTCTACACCATAGGTCTCTTCTAGCCTGTGAACAGTTTCGGGGTCAGGGTGAGCATTGGACTCGGCCCAGTGCTGGGCGTAAAGCACTGCGATGCTGTACTCTTCAGGGCAGCCCTCCATGACACCCCCGGCGAGCCTCGCCAACTCTTCTTTGTCAATCCCAACCCTTAGTGCCTCTCTGGTATGAAGCCAAGAGCAGAAGCGGCAACCGTATACTGCGGCAGCCGCAACCATCAACCTTTCCCTGAAGGCAGGTGGCAACCCTCCCGTGTATACTCTTATGAGCTGTATATTGTTTCTTAGCACAAAGAGCACGTCAGGGAAAAACTCTCTCCAGCTTCCATAGACTTTCCTCTTAGCTCCCTTATCCGTTATCATTCTCTACCCTCAGGGTGTCTCTTTAGCCAGGGTGACAGTAAACTCGACGGTGACTGAGGTTTTGCCGCCAACTGTGGCTTTCCCCTTCATGAAATAGGCATTGCTGACTTTTTCCACCAGCTCCGCTTCAATATCCATGGTGTTGCCGGGCTTGACAATGCTTTTGAACTTGGCGTTATGAATTCGGGTCAAAACAGGAACGCCTCCACCGACGCCGCCCAGCATTTTGGATAGCAGGATTGCACCTGTTTGGAAAATGGATTCACAAATAAGCGCCCCCGGCATGATTGGCTGTCCGGGATAATGTCCTTCAAACACTGGCTCATCAGGCTTTATCTCTTTCGTTGTTTTAATTTTTGTTCCGCTTAATTCTACAATCCTATCGACAAACAAAAACGGCGGACGATGGGGTATAGCATTTAAAATATCCTCCATCTCATAATCCTCCACTTACCTCAAGAGTAGAACCGGTAACATAGGACGCCTCTCTGGAAGCCAAGAAAAGAACGCAAGCGGCCACCTCTTCAGCGCTTCCGAATCTCTTTACGGGAATCCTGGCCAAGTAAGCTTCACGCAGTTTGTCGGGAAGGTCTTGAATCAATTCGGTGGCAATAAATCCCGGGGAGACACAATTAACCGTGATACCCCGAGTGGCGACCTCTTTGGATAATGATTTAGTCAGTGCACTCAGGCCTGCCTTTGAGGCTGCATAGTTTGCCTGGCCTTCAAAAGCATATCTCTCCATCACCGAGCTTATGTTGATAATCCGTCCATATCGTTTGCGCATCAGACTCTTGACAGCAAATTTGCACATGTAAAAGATCCCAGTGAGATTGGCATTCAGCACATCATGCCAGTCAGATTCCTTCATCATGGCCAGGACAGAGTCCTTGCGGATACCGGCGTTGTTCACCAAGACTTCAAAGCCCCCATATTTCGTATCTATGTATTTGAAAACCTTTTCCACCTCTTCATACTTGGTCACATCAAGCTTTTGGATATCAACGTTTTCGGCAAACTGGCTGTTGTCTTTTCTAAATTTTGCCGCCGCGGCTTCGTTTGAGGTATAGGTGACGGTAACTCTGGCACCTGCCTTTAAGAAACTCTCGGCAATGGCTTTGCCTATTCCTCTAGTGCCACCGGTAACGATAACAGTTTGTCCTTTAAAATCATACATTGGCTGCACCCGTTGATAGAAATTTGTCTACATCGTTGGCGACAATTACTCCGTAATTAGCTGCACCTAGCCAACCTGACATAATAATGCCTACAGAGCCAGTATGAAAAAGTCCTGCTATCTCTTTAGGAAGCCCCATACTGACCTTTAACCCTTCAAATTTGGTACCAAAAGAGGCACCACTTAAATGTAGAGTATACCTTTGAAATGTCTTCGGAGTAGAAGCTTCCAGGTGGCCTATTTTATCTCGAATTTTAGGAACATATTTCTCCAACGCATCAAGCGTTCGTTGAATCAGTTCCTTCTTGGAATCGTGATATTCTTCTTCAGATAGGTTCGCCCAGTCATCGTAATTGGCATTGGAGGAGGCAACAATGGAGTACATATCAGAGCCTGGCCGGGTTTGCGGATAATAGATAGAAAAAGTCCGGCTGGTAGTATTTTTGCTGCAAAGTTCTTGAGGGTCGAATTTCTCCGCCTCCGAGGTGAAAAGCAAATCCCCGATGTAGTCAATCTTATCACCTTTTTTGATGCCGATATAGACCTGACAACTGCTGTTATTTAGGCGCACCTTTTTCGCCTCTGTGACGAACCTTTCAGAAAAATTCTCGTCCCCAACCAGCCTGTGGATAGTTGATAACAAATTACCATTGGAGACAACAGCCTTACTCTTGATCCTCTTTCCGTTCGCCATTACTCCACTGACCTTTTTACCTTTAGTAATGATTTTTTCCACCAGATACTTGGTCCGAATATCGACGCCGTTTTTCAAAAGTTCTTCTCGCATTTTCCCGATAAACTGGTCTGTTCCCCCTCGCACAGTGTAAACGCCTTTGCTCATAAAGTTAGAAAACACAATGCCATAAGTTATCGCGGGGTCATCAAGGGTTGACCCGTTGGCATAAGTTATTGACTCCATTAACATGCGGTGGACATCATCGTGGCCAGGAAAGAATTTTTCAAAAAATTCTCTCGTGGTCATGCCTTGGTCATCATAGAAATTCATATTTCTCGCTGTATCGAAAAAGCCTTCAATATTCTCTCGGGGTATTTTGAATCGCTGCTCCAAGATGCGTGTAAAGTCCTCCCTGTCATAGGTTGTAATAAATGAGAACTGGGGGTTGTCAAATCTGATTCCTTTGAGTTGGACAATCATGTTAGCAATTTCAGGAGTCCAGTATTTACGACAGGTTTTAATCATGCCAACCGGAAATCCGTGCAGGGCGATATCAAAGATATGCCCCTTTCTTTTGAACCAGGTAGCCAATCCACCAAGATTGTAGTGCTGCTCCAGAAGTAAAACTGAATATCCTCCTCTAGCCAACATATTGGCACATGTCAAACCTGCCAGTCCACTTCCAATGACGATGACATCATATTCTGACCTTGTATCTTTTAACCAATCCTGGCTCATAGACTTCCCTTTTCTTACCCCTTTTGCAGCACGTGAAGATTTGCCATGGAGATACCACTAAGCATTGCTCCCACGATTCCCAGAAATCCCTGGTCTGTGCCGCAGATAAATAGATTATCTAAATGAGTCCTTCCCGTTTTGATTTTATTTGGTGTCCCGTAGACTGCACCATTTATGCGGCCGGTGAATCTGTGGATTGTTATCGGAGTAAAGATGTCGGTAAAAACAATTGAATCGCGGAAATCGGGCACAAATTTCACCACCTCCTTCAACGTGGTCCCTAACCAGGCGGCTTTCTGGGATTTGTACTCTTCTTTACCCAGTCTGTTCCAGAGTTCGAAGTTAGCCAGGTTGGTTATCCTGATCATTCCCTCTGGCAGAGGACTTTCGAATTGAAAGTTATTAGGGCAACAAATAACGCCACTGGAAATATCGACTAGCCCATCAGGTCCGCGATAATCAAATCTATCTGAATTGTTGTAAAAGGTAATTGTCGTGTTGTAGCCCATTTCAGCCGGTTCCCTATTTAAAACCAGAATAAACTCTACAAATGAAAGGTTCCCAACATGACTTTCGAATTTTGAAGAATTACAGTCGGTCAACAGTTTTGTGGTTTCAACATAACCAGCAGATGATAGTATCCTATCGACTGTCAGGACTTCACCGTTTTCGAGCAAGACTGACTCAACTCTGCCGTTAGCGCATTTGAGACTTGTTACCGCGCATCTCATCTTTAATTCGCCGCCGCAGGCCTTATACTTTTTCACCAGCACATCAAGGACTTGACGTACTCCAGCTTGAGGCCGAGCAAAGCCTTCACAGAAGATACTCTTGAACATGATAACAAATTGTCCGAACTCCATGTCATTCTCTTGAGCATTTCCGTAAAACATGAGCGGGCAAAAAATCATATCGCTGAGGAGTGGGTCGGAAATAATAGAACTCACAACTTCACGAGCCGAAATCGGTTTGGCGTACAGATTCAGTTCATCATATTCGAAAATAGACTTAAGCAGTTTTTGGAAGTTGTCGGCTTGTCTGGGAAAATTATCGACGACCTCCTGGACGAAAAAGTCGAAGTCATTATTAAACCTGAGAGTTTTATCGGGAAATTTGATTACTGACATCCGTTGTGGGCACAGGGCAAAATCCTCTGCTTTTAGTTTGAGCTGTCGGAGCAGCTTTGGCAATGGCGCTAATTTAACACCTTTGGGAACATAATTGGTCATGGCATGAAGACCGACATCGAATTTATGTCCCCCAAGATTGTAAAAAGAGTTCAGTCCCCCAACGCGATAATGTTTTTCCACGATGCAAACCCTTTTACCGTAGTAGGCTAACCTAATGCCAGCGGCAAGGCCAGACATTCCTGCACCGATAATTAGAACATCGTAATCCATGCTCAAGCTTTTTTTAAAATCGAAGGCTAACCAGAACCTTCAATCCTCGGGGAAAATGCGATAAAAACTCGTGCTCCTAGCCTACCAACACTATTGATTAAAGGTCTCTCATCCGTGGCTCTAGATAAGCTACAGAGCTATCTAGCGTGGCTAATTGCACATAGTCATCCTCGGGAACTTCGATACCATAGCGTTTTCGTAGCTCCATAATGATGTCCAAAAAATCCATTGAGTCTAGTTCCACCTGTTCTCGTAGCGGGATATCACCCTTGAGATTACTCAGATCCTCGTCTGGTATGATTTGGGCTATGATTTCCAGTATCGTGTCTTTAATTTGCTCCTTGGTCATGTAACCCCCGTTTGTTTATTCCAAAAATGCTTTCAGCTTTATTCTTCAAATCTTTTTACGATAACAACCGAATTGATGCCTAGCATTCCGAAAGAATTATTCAATATATAGTCGACCTTGTCAATCTTTTTTGGTTTATTGATAACCAGGTTGTTAAGAGGACACTCAGGGTCTAAGTGGTCCAGATTGATCGTAGGATGGACAAAATGATCTTCAAAAGAGGGTAAATTACCCGCTAACTCTAAGGCACCAGCTGCTCCCATAGTATGCCCAATAAAACTCTTAGTATTATTTATACACGCATGAGGATATTCACCAAAGATTGTTCTAATAGCCTGACACTCCTCGGGGTCTCCTTCAATGGTACCTGTCCCGTGGGTATTAATGATATCGATATCCTCTGGAGATATATCAGCTTTGTTAAGAGCAAGTTTCATGCACTCAACTTGTCTTTCTGCACTGGGGAAAATGAAGTCAGTGGCATCTGAGTTAATAGCATAGCCTACAACTTCACCGTAGATCTTAGCTCCCCTTTTAAGGGCATCGCTCAGTCTTTCTAGAACAAAAATGCAGCCACCTTCAGAAACAACCACACCATTCCTATCCTTGTCAAAGGGGCGGCATGCCTTCTCAGGGTCTGGATGAGAGGCCAAAGCTCCTTCGCTTTTAAAGCCGGCAAAGATACCAAAGGAGCCAGTACTCTCCGAAACTCCTCCACTCAAGGCTAAATCGACTTCATTCAGCAGCAGCATTTGTAAGCCCTGTGTAAGTCCAATGTTACCGCCTGCACAGGCGGCCCCCAAAGTATAATGTGGTCCGGTAATTCCCATATTCAGGGTGACTTCACCAGCGGGATTATTAGCCACTACTCTTGGATTGTGATGATGCGACCAATATTTTACATCATAGTCGAATTGCTTAATCTCATATACTTCGTTTTCAGTTTCCACGGTGCCATGCTCGGTAATTCCGAGGTAAATACCAATCCTCGATTTATCAAGGCAAGCAAGGTCTAATTTAGCATCAGCGATTGCTTCTTGGGCGCAGTAGATAGCAATAGAGCCTGCCCTCGTTCCTCGACGCAATTCCTTCTTTTTTTGATACTTCAGTGGGTCGAAGCGGCATAGACCAGCCAATACTTCACCCATGTAGCGGACGTTGAATTTCTGTATCCCGGATTTGCCAGCAAGTAAACTTTTTCGGAATTCCGCCAGATTATTGCCGTTTGGCGCCGTCAGGCCAACGCCGGTAATTACAATTCGTGCTTCATTAGCTTTCCTTGCCGCCATAGGATAAAACTTCCATCAAAAGTTTACATATTAGAGTGGCTCAAAGAAATCTAGTTGCATCGCTCCGAAGGAGTATATCCCTGAACTCACCTTGCTGGGGCCATTTTCCCTACCATTCCAGACCCAGCATAAGACAGACTAGGCCGCTGCCAATCCCCAGCATGGCAACCTTATCACCAGGATTAAGGCAAGCCTGGTCAATTCCGATAGCCATGGTAATGGGAAGGGAAACCGAGCCGATGTTTCCTAGATACTCCACAGTGGGAAAGTCTTTTGTATTATCCAACCCCAGTGCCTTGAACAATAGTTTACTATGCACCGCACTAACTTGATGAGTAAAAAACCTATCTATGTCGGAGTTCTTCCACCCAAGCTCTTGTTTTGTGCTCTCCCAGGTGTCAGGCGCCAATTTCAGTCCATTCTTCAGGACCCCTTCATAGTCTGTATGCATATCTGGGATCTCATCCAAGTCGAGGAAAGAAGTATCGGCCTCTATACGACAAAGACCATTATATTGTGAGGCAGCGCGCGTTACCCCGCCCAGAAGTTTATGACCGTCTTGCGACAAGGAGGAATGGGTTAACACCGCTGCTACTGCTCCTGACCCCAAAGTCAGAGTGGCAAAGGCGAGTTTGAGCTTATCTCTGGTGATATCCGGGTCTCTCAAGAGTTTATCGATTGTTGTGTCAATAAGCCGTTTGCTGCTTTCACAGCCAACCACAATGCCTGCTTTTATCTGACCCAACTCAATCATATTCGCCAGGGTCACCATGCCGTTGATGAAACCCAAACAGGCGTTGGAGATGTCGAAGATGGTAGCTGTGGAAGGGAGACCCAAAGAGTCATGGACTACGGTAGCCGTCGCTGGCTCCAGGAAATCACGAGATACCGAGGTATGGAGCAGGCATCCGATATCCTCTTTGTTGACTCCAGACTTACTAATGGCTTTTTCTGCCGCTTTCATACTGGCCTGACTCGGCGTTGTGTCATCGTCCCACAATCGCCGTTCACGAATTCCAGTTAGCATCTCCAGGCGCCCGTAGGAGAGATTGAATTTGTCGTATATCGGAGCTAGTTTTTCTTCCAGACTCAAAGATGTAACGATATTCTCCGGAAGTTCATAACCAAAAGACTCAATACAGACCTTTTTATACTGCATTTAATACCTTACTTCTCCCTTACCAGTATCGTGAGGAGCTAGCTGAAAATAGCTATATCAACTCAACAGGCTCACTTTTGCCTGCTCGATATTAATTTAGGAATATGGAACTTTGTTCTAAGATTTTCCCACCTTTCTGTGGACTCCGGGGGAATTATCTCGTCAGGAATGTACTTCCCGACTCCAGCAAGAACAGTGCAAACCTTTCTTGAGTTTGCTACCTCGTCAGGAACATACTCATCAGCGGCAGCAATAACAATAGAGCGCAACCTATTGGAAACTAATTTCTTGACTACCCTAATTGCGAAGGAAATCAGCCTATTTGGGACGCGTTTATCCAAAAAATTGAGGCCAAAGAGCAGCAGCCTATCTGGAGCATATTTATCTACTGCTTTCACGAAAAGAAAGAACACCCTCTTTGCAAGGGACCTATTTATATAATCAAAATTGGGTTTTTTTAACGCCATGTTCCTGCCCAGCCAAATACCGTACTTTTACCATATTTTATTACTTTTGCTACTATTTGTCAAATACGATAACTATCTCTACCGCCCTGTAATTGACACACTGGAATGATCGGGGTAAAATACATTGTTTTGGTATGGCTGATGTAAAGCTTGGTTCGGGTGAGAGTTTCGAGGCTCTGCTGCGTAGATTTAACAGGCAGGTGCAGCAGGACCGTATTTTAGCTGAAGTTCGCCGCCGCAAGCATTATGAAAAACCTAGTGAAGAGAAAAGAAAGAAAGCGGCAGCGAAAAGGCGGAAAAGTTCTAGATAGCCAAGATATGGCGCTGAAGGATAATATTCAGGAAGCTCTCTGGGGAGCGCTTAAGCGGCAGCAGAGAGTAGAGGTTGCTACATTAAGGTTATTATTATCTGAAATAAAGAATGCTGAAATTGCGCAGCAAAAGCCCATTGACGATAACAAAGTACTTGATGTTATTACCAAGGAAGTAAAACGTCGTCGAGAGAGCATCGAAGCCTTTAAGAGGGGGAATCGTAGCGATCTGGTGGCGCAGGAAGAAGCAGAACTGGCTATTCTTATGAGCTATCTTCCTGAGCAAATGAGTCGGGCGGAGATTATGGCAGCGGCACGACAAGCGATTGATGCAGTTGGAGCTAGGGGGCCGAGCGACAAAGGCAAGGTCATGTCTCAGCTTATGCCTCAACTCAAAGGTAAAGCTGATGGTAAGGAAGTCAGCGAGATAGTTTCAGAGTTACTTGCTGCCAGCTAGGTTTAGAAGGCGGTCGAGGTTTTTGAATTATGACGTGATGGCGGTAAAAGAGCACCGCCATTGTTCTTTGCAGTATGAAATCTGGAATCGTTATTTCCTCCAGCATCTGGGCTGATCAAGATTGCTACTACGCGCTTCACGCTTTGCTCCTCGAAATGACATCTTGGTGAATGGAGACGGTTAGTGAATATCTCTAAGGAAATTCTAGGTGAAGTTTCTTTAAGCGAAAAGGAACATAAGCTCATCGTGCAGCAGCTGGGGCGAGAGCCCGGCGGGATGGCCTTAAGCAGTTATAGGTGAAATGCAAAAGTACAGAGCAAAAAGTAAAAGTTATGTTTTTGAGTTGTCATTTTGATTTTTGACCTTTGACTTTTAATTTTCTCAAGAGCATGGAAGTTTCTCCGTTTAAAGGTATACGTTACAACCAAAGGATGGTTAGTAATCTAGCCCAGGTTATCTGTCCTCCCTACGACGTTATTACTCCTGAACAGCAGAAACTTTACTACGAAAAGAGCAATTACAACGCTATTCGCCTGGAATTCCCCGAGCCGACAGCTGATAGCTATCAAAGGGCAGCTATTACCTTTCAACAATGGTTGAAGCAAGGAGTTCTTCAGCTTGACAGCGTATCCAGTTTCTATTTGCATGACCATCGTTTTGAATATTCAGGCGAAAAAAGGACAAGGCGTGGTCTAATAGCTCGCATCAAGCTCGAACCCTGGAACAACGGCATATATCCTCACGAAGAAACCTTTCCCAAAGCTAAAGGCGACCGTTTGCAGTTGATGCGAGCTTGCCGAGCTAACTTCAGCCCATTGCTTTCTCTTTATCATGATTCCGAGCAGAAAATTGCCCCGATACTATCCCACATAGCACAAAAAAAACCACTAATATCATTGCGAGCGAAGCGAAGCAATCCCCCTAACTCTAATGAAGATCATACTCTATGGGCGATAACTGACCCGGCAATCAAGCAGGAGCTAAGTCAGTCTCTATCCCCTCAACCCCTCTACATTGCTGACGGCCATCATCGCTACGAAACAGCCTTGGCTTATCAGCAAGAAAGAGCGCAAGAGCAATCTGATTCCTTTGACTCCTCTGTCATTGCGAGCGAAGCGAAGCAATCTCTAACTAGCAAAGGAGCCTTTAATTACGTAATGCTGGAGTTAGTGGACTTCTCCGACTCTGGGCTGGTTATTCTACCTTTGCACAGGCTAGCGCGTGGTATAGCGCCCTTTATCCTAGGAGGGCTGGAAGACCAGCTCAGGAACTCCTTTGCCCTTGAGTCTGTCCCCTTAAAAGGTGATGACTGTCAGCTGCCAACTGATAGCTGTTTGGGAATCCTGGGTTTACAGCCTGACTCATTGGTCGTGTTGAAGAGACGCCAAGATATTTCTCTTGAGGCCATGATGCCCGGTAACAGGTCCCAGGCTTACCGGCAGTTTAATGTTAGCATCCTTAATCACATTATTTTGGATAAGATGTTGGGGCTCACTTCAAAAGAAGACATCGCTTATACCGTAGATTTGAAAGAAGCCTACCGGCAGATAAAGGAAGGGAAATATCAATTAGCTTTCCTGTTAAATCCTCCGCAGCCGGAGACGGTCAAGGCTGTTGCCGATGCTCAAGACAAGATGCCAAGCAAATCAACTTATTTTTACCCCAAGCTCCCCGCTGGTTTAATCATTAATCCCCTGGACTGACTGGGTTTGCAAAAAGGCCAGCTATAGCTTTACTGCTTTAGCACTGTAAATACCAGGAAGGGCAAGTATCTCCTGTAGATGCTCTTCACCAAGTGGTTCGTCGAGAGCTAAAATCATGAGGGCTTTTCCCCGGGGCTGGAGTCTGGATAAGTGCATGGAACTGATATTAATATCGGCTTTACCGGCTATATTACCGATGGTGCCGACAAGCCCGGGTCGGTCAAGATGGTCGCAGAAAAGGAAATATCCCCCACTGGGAACGATATCCATCCAGAAGTCATTGACCTGGACGATGTGAATCTCGCTATCTCTAACTGTGCCCGATATTGCAGTGGTTCCTATATTGGTATTGACCTCCAGGGTGAGCAAGTTGGCGTAGTTCTGGCAGGTCGCTTCTTTTTCTTCGCTGATCTTCAAGCCACGCTGAGCGGCGATAAAACCAACGTTGACCAGGTTGATTTTTTCCTCGCTTGCTTGTTGCAATAGTCCGCTGATGAGCGCAGTCTTAATAGGATTGCAATCGTAGTTAGCTACCCCGCCGCTGTACTTGATGTGTGTTGAGCTTATTTGTCCCTCCATTAGTTGACTGGCAAGGTTGCCGATGGTTGCAGCTATCTTCATGAACGGTGCCAGTTCGGGAGCTATGTGAGGAGCGTTAACGGCGTATTTGCTAAATCGTCCTTGAAGCACAGCCAGGACTTCTTCAGCAATGTCTCTGGCGATACTGGTCTGAGCTTCAATTGTAGACGCGCCCAGATGAGGGGTAACTATTATCCTGTCCTCTGTGAACAGAGGACTGTCTGTTACTGGCTCCTTATCAAAGACGTCGAAGGCAGCGCCAGCTATCTTCCCAGTCCTAATTGCTTTGACTATTGCTTCCTCGTCGATCAATCCGCCCCGGGCACAGTTGATAATCCGAGCCGTGGGCTTTAATTTTGCCAGCTCCTTACTTCCAATTAATTTCTTGGTAGCCGCTGTCAGAGGCACATGAAGAGTGATAAAATCAGCCTCTCTAAGAAGCTGATCCAGGGACACCAGCTCTACTTTGAGATTGTTGGCATAGTCTTTAGAGACAAACGGGTCATGGGCGACCACACGCATCTCAAAGGCCTGGGCCCGTTTGGCTACTTCAGAGCCGACGTTACCCAGACCGATGATGCCCAATATCTTATTTCTGAGTTCGCTGCCAACCATTTCCTCCCTTTGCCATTTACCTGATTTAAGGCGGCTATTTGCTTGTGGTACGTTACGTGCCAGGGCAAGCATGAGGGCGACGGTATGTTCTGCGGCAGCTACAGTATTGCCTGTAGGGGCGTTAACCACCACAATGCCATTCCTAGTAGCGGCGTCGACATCGATATTATCTGTGCCCACTCCGGCTCGGCCAATCACCTTGAGTTTCTTTCCCAATTCGATAACCTCTGCCTTTACTTGAGTTTGGCTGCGCACAATCAAAGCATCGTAATCGTTAATTATAGCCTTGAGCTGCTCAGGTGCTAGCTTGGTTTTGATATCGACTTGAGCGTGGCTACGCAGGGATTGTAGCCCTTCTTCAGCAATTGGGTCAGCGACTAAAACTTTCATCTTTGGTTAGCCTTTCTTCGCTCGAGGTAAAGCTTTGGTTAACGCCTCCAGTACCAACTTGATATCATTTTCGTATACCGAGCCGAGATGGCCAATACGGAATATTTTGCCTGCTAGTTTCCTCTGGCCTCCGGCAATAACTACGTCATGCTCCTCCCTGAGTACTTGAATTAATTTGGGGACATCAATTTTGTCAGTGGCGTTCACCGCTGTCACCGTATCAGAGGCATAGTCTTCTTCAGGGAAAAGGGAGAATCCCAGTGCTTTGACTCCATTTCTCGCTAGTTGAGCTATTCGAGCATGCCTGGCGAATATGTTATTTAGCCCCTCGTTTAGCATTAAATCCAGAGTTGTATTTAAAGCGTAGAAAATGGAAATGGCTGGTGTCCAGGGAGTTTGCCCTTTCTGAAGAAATTCTCTGGCTTTGGAAAAATCCCAATAATAGCGCGGCATTTTGGCCTTAGCATGAGCCTGCCAGGCCTTTTCACTTACGCTAACCATGGCTAGCCCTGGAGGCACCATCCATCCTTTTTGGGAACCAGCGATAACTACATCACAATGCCAGTCGTCGGTAGGCAAATTGATGCAGCCCAGGCTTGAGATAGCGTCAACCAGGAGAAGTTTATCAAATTTCTTGACCACGGCGCTTATGTCACTGAGCCTGTTAGTCATCCCTGTGGATGTTTCATTGTGAGTTGCCAGGACTGCCTCAATATCGCCATCTGCTTTCAGTGTCTTTTCTACTGCATCAAGGTCAACTGCCTTTCCCCATTCAAAACTAAGGCGGATTACCTCGGCACCATGTCCTTCGGCGATATCAGCAAAGCGCTCACCGAAGGCTCCGTTGGAGATGGATAAGACCTTGTCGCCTGGTGACAGGGTATTGACAATAGCTGCTTCCATGCCGCCGGTGCCTGAAGAGGTAAGCAGGAAAACGTCTCCTTTGGTCTGAAATGCCTGTTTTAGTTTCTCCGTTACTGACTCGAGAATTTTGGCAAATTCTCCCCCCCGGTGGTTTATCATTTGCCGCCCCATGGCTTGAAGAGATTGTGGTGGGCAAGGTGTCGGTCCCGGAATACGCAGCTGCATTTTTACCTCCTAATTAAGCCTCTTCTTTATCAGCCTCGACGATTTTAGCAAAGCGGAGCTTACCAACTTTAATTTTATCACCAGGTCTAAGTGTAGCCTTCTCGTCTTTGACTACCTGGCTGGTTCCATCTGCTCGGATTATTCGAACAGCACCCTGAGCAAGTAACCTTTTTGCTTCGCTCATGCTATTCGCAAATTTGTTATCCACAAGCCACCTCGGCATATCCCTAGAGAGGATAACTTCCACGCTCTCTTTGATACTAACACTATCTGTCACTTCTATTTTGTGAAGTTCTCGCCTCTGATACTTCTCTTGGAAGTATTCTTGCGCCTCATCTGCTGCCTGTTTATCATGGAACTCTCTGACAATTTCATGAGCCAATCGTTTTTTAAGGTTCATGGGATTAACCGAGCGAGTTTTCAGTTGCTTCTTGAACTCAGCGATTTCTTCCTCAGAAACGTCGGTCACCAGCTCAAAATAGTCCACAATAAGATGGTCGGGGATTGACATCACCTTTCCGTATATTTCCCGGGGAGGCTCAGCAACGCCTATATGGTTATTTAAACTCTTGCTCATCTTCTGATGACCATCAGTGCCAATCAAGAGGGGAACAAGGAAAACTTGCTGGGGAGGTTGCCCCATGCTTTGCTGTAGTTCTCTGCCCACAAGGCAATTGAATTTCTGGTCAATGCCACCGAATTCAACATCGGCTTTGATAGCTACCGAATCATAGCCTTGAAGCAAAGGATAAAGCATCTCAGTTAGAGATATAGGGTTGCCAGAACCATACCGCTTGTTGAAATCCTCTCTAGCTAGAAGTTGGGCTATGGTAAATTTGCTGGTAAGCTTAATCACTTCATCCAAAGTGAATTGGGAAAACCATTCGCTTTGCCATCTTAGCTCTGTTTTATCCTTATCTACCACCTTGAAGAATTGTTCCATGTAAGTTTGAGCATTGCTCTCTATTTCATGGGGAGCAAGCATCGGGCGAGTAGCTGACTGACCGCTGGGGTCGCCAATTCTGGCTGTCCAGTCGCCGACTATAAGAATGACTTTATGTCCTAGCTCTTGGAATTGACGCAGCTTTCTCAGGCCCACTACATGTCCCAGGTGGATGTCAGGAGCGCTGGGGTCGAAGCCTTGCTTCAGGGTCAGAATCCTCCCCGAGTCCAGCAGCCTTAGAAGTTCCGCCTCTGTTATGATTTCAGCCACTCCTCGTTTTAATATGGTGGCAACCCCTTTATCCGTCATTTTAAATCTCTAGCGAAAATTGCTTCTACTTCCCGAATATCTTTTTCGATTTGTGCCTTTAGTTCTTCAGGAGAGGGAAAGCGTTGCTCATCCCTTAATTTTTGCACAAATTCTACCCTTATGTCTTTGCCATACAGGTCACCTTTATAGTTTATCAGGTGAGTTTCCACTGTTTTTTCTCCCTCCCCAAAGGTGGGGCGGATGCCAATATTAGTTGCTGAAGAGAACTGCTTGCCATTTACCTGGGCGATAGTAGCATAGATGCCATTGCCTGGTAATGCTTGTTGCGGCCTGATATCCAAATTAGCGGTGGGAAATCCCAAAACTCGGCCACGTTTATCGGAAGTGATGACCTTGCCTCCAAGGTAGAAATAGCGCCCCATTAGCCTTTCTACCTTTCTCATATCGCCTTGAACTAACGCCTGGCGGATGAGAGTGCTGCTCACCACTTCGCCATTGATTGTAAAGGGAGGGATAACTTCCACGCTGAACTTCATTTCACGTCCCAGGGCGCGGAGCAGATTGATATTGCCTTCCCGACCTCGCCCTAAAGTGAAATCGGGCCCTACCACGATGCCCCGCATCCTGAGATGTTTCTTAACCAAGGATATAAATTCCTGGGCGCTTAGCTGGGCTATCTTGGGAGTGAAAGTGAGCACTGCGACTATGTTTACGCCTAACTCTCGAAAAGCCCTGACCCTATCCTCCAGGCTGGTAAGCCAGGGTAGTCGATTATGCGGATGTAATACCGATTGGGGATGAGGGCTAAAGGTGACTACTCCGCTAAGCAAGTTTTTCTCCGCTGCTCGCTGCTGCAATTTTTTCAGCAGGTAGCGGTGTCCGGCGTGGACACCATCAAAAACGCCTATGGTAAGGAGTGTTTCCCCCTGGGGAGTTATACTGGCTAGTTCCTGCTCGATTTCCATGATCTCAGGGTTTGGTCTTTGCGCTTGGAGTAGCGAGCTTTCTATTCCTTGCTTCGGCTATAGGCAGTAATTGGGCCATTAAGAGGCGAAAGTTATCAAAGGTGAGGGATTGAGGACCATCGGCAAGCGCTAGGTCAGGATTAGGATGGACTTCTATGAGAAGTCCGTCTGCCCCCGCAGCTACCGCTGCTAATGCCAGAGGGAGCACTAGATACCATTTACCCGTGGCGTGACTGGGGTCAGCGATAATGGGTAAATGGCTAACTTTCTCGATAATTGGTATAGCACTAATATCCATGGTATTACGGGTATAGTTTTCAAAGGTCCTAATACCCCGTTCGCAAAGAATAACCTGCTCATTCCCCTGAGCTAAGATATATTCAGCGGCCAATAACCATTCTTGTATGTTAGACGACAAACCACGTTTGAGCAACACCGGTTTCTTTGTCTTGCCCACTTCGTCGAGCAGAACAAAGTTCTGCATGTTTCTCGCTCCAATCTGGAGTATATCAGCGTATTTGGCTACTAAATCAACATGCTCTGGCGCCATAACTTCAGTGATTATGGGCATTTGAGTTTCCTTGCCTGCCTGTGCCAGTATTTTGAGCCCGCTTTCGCCCAGCCCACGGAATTGATAAGGCGAAGTGCGTGGTTTAAAGGCACCACCGCGCAATATAGTGGCCCCGGCTGCTTTGACCGCTTGAGCAGTGGACAAAAGTTGTTCCTCGCCTTCTACAGCGCAGGGCCCAGCCATGACGACTATACCGTTGCCACCGATAGTCACACCACCTAGTTCGACTATGGTGTCTTGGGGATGGAACTCCCGACTGGCAAGTTTGTAAGGTTTGCTCACAGGTATGACTTGCTCCACTCCGGGGAGTAATTCCAAGGCATCGCGAAGTTCAGGAAAAGTTTGTCCCAGTACACCGATAACAGTATGTTCAATACCCTGCGATATGTGTGCCTTTAGACCACCGACTTCGATTCTGTTCACGACCCGACTGATTTCATCCCGGCTGGAGCCGGTTTTCATGACTACAATCATGTGTTGCCTCCAATTGATAGTGACGGTTTGTTCTTTAACTTTTTCGCCTCTCCTAAGTAAACGTGTGTGATTTCCTCAGGTCCCTTTTCAGTGTTTACAAGCATCAGAACTCTCAGGCAGCGGGGTAAATCGTTGGGGACATTCATTTCATGTCCACAGAGCAAAGCCAAGTTGGATGGCCATCCTAGCTCTCGTGTTGCTGAAGCGGGAAACTCAGCATTTAGGTCTGGCGTGGTGGTGAAAAAAATAGCCGCTATGTCCTTAATTTCAATTTTGTTAGCCTGTGCCATTTCCATAAGCAGCTTCTCAGTTGCAGCTAGGATACTTTCCTTATTATTTGCTGAAACCGTGATAGCCCCTCTGATGCCACGGCACTGCAATTTAACACCTCTCCTTTTCAGATTTAATTTAATAGCCTACCTTAATTCTCATCCTTCGTCAAGAAAGTTCACCTTAATAGCAAGATAAACTACCATAATTATGTCTCCTGCGCAAAAGGTGGCTGTTATGCTACGGCCAGCCCAACCACTATAAAGGGCTAGGTTTTAATGATCCCATTACTCGTTATTCGCTTGTCTGCTAGCAACTTCAGGTGCTAAGATGATAATAAGTATTTTTGCACTTGTTGGCAATATCTGTGATTTCTAGATATGCAGAGAGAGAAATTTGAGGCTCTCGTAGCGAGGGCAATCGATAATTTGCCACCAGAGTTTCAGCGAAAACTGGAAAATGTTGATATTGTGGTAGAAAATTGGCCCACACCAAGGCAACTGAGACAGGCTAGACACAGTCATCCCACTCAATTACTTGGCCTTTATCACGGTGTGCCTCAAACCAGGCGAGGCCGGGGATACGGATTGGTTTTGCCCGATAAGATAAGCATCTTTCAGAAGCCCATAGAGGCACACTGTCGCTTCGGCGATGAGATTGAAGCAACAATAGAGGAAGTAGTACGCCACGAAATAGCCCACCACTTCGGCCTCGACGAAAAGACTCTGCGCCAGATAGAGAGTGAGAAACGCAGGAGGAAGTAAGGGGCAGTTATTTCGGTGGCTCAATATTATATTTGCCTTGATTCACCCGACCCCGAGTAAGAGTTTTCTGGGCTATGCCAGCAGGAAAAAATATTACCAGTAGTTCGACCGAGATTACAGCTAAGCCAGACGGTCTTGGAAGCTCCGAGAGTGTTTTCAGAAGAGTTTTTCGGAGATATTTTCCCCTGATATTTATACTGTGGATTCTTTTTGTGCTATATCCCAATCCTCTAAACTTAATTATTAGTATTCACAGGGTTCTTAACTTTGGTGCTGCCCCTGGCGCTGTTGAATTTATGCTAAATGACTTTCCTTCTGACCCTGTAGCTATAGAGAAAGCAGTGCTGGCTAAAATACACTATCGCTATGATTGGGAGGTTTACGGTATGCCCTGGTATTGTCCCACCGTTGAACAAGTGCTGGAGAAAGGAGAGGGGGATTGCAACGCCCGAGCTCTGGTCTTGGCTTCTGTTTTAGAAGCGGAAAATATTTCCTATCAAGTTCATGTATCTCCTATACATATCTGGGTGGACTATGAGGGTAAGAATGAGACCTCACTTGAGAATACTCAGGTCGAGTACTATCAATATGACCCTCAAACAGGTGAGAGGCGATTCCAGATTCCTCATATTGCTCTGAGCGAGGTAATGGATTCCTTCTGGCAATCCTTTTGGGATCCCATGCCCGATGGCAGAAAGGCTCTTCTAATTTTGGGATTAGTGGCTTTGGTAGCAGCCAGGGTGATTTTGCGCAAGAAGAGAACTGCCCGGTAAGATGCCATTTTGCACCAATGATTTTCCTGGTTATGCTTAGAGCATTCCAATAACAGTATTCAAAGGGGATAGCTTAAAGGGCTGGCCTTAACGATGAGGTTATTAATGAGAAAAACACCAACCAATGTAACGGGACTTGCGAAATTATTTTTTAAAATCAAGCGGTGATGTAGGGTTAGAGGTGTGAAAAAAGGAGGTGCACCATGGACATTAGCCATCATTGGGAAATGATACGGGGAATCTTTGAGGAAGCTTACAAGAGTTGCCTGCACTTTGCAATAGCTACTATTAATGATGACGGAACTCCTCATGTGACCCCCATTGGTGCGCTTTTCCTGCGTGCGGACCAGACAGGTTTCTACTTCGATGAATATCCCTCGAGGATGCCGGAGAACATTAGGCGAAATCCCCGAGTCTGTATACTTGCAGTAAACGCCGATAAGCCATTCTGGGCAAGATCTCTTATGGATGGCAAATTCTCAACACCCCCGGCTGTGAGGTTGATGGGCACTGTAGGGGAGTCGCGGGAGGCGACGAGCGAGGAAATCGCTGCGTGGCAGGAACGAATAGCATTAGCTAAAGGTTTGAAGGGTTACCATCTTATGTGGGAACAAATGGGACGTGTCCGAGATATATGGTTTGAGGCTTTCGAGCCTGTCTACTTAGGGAAGATGACCGATGGTCTTTGGTAGGCTTTCCTGGCAACATCTCAGGCAGACATTAGGCACACCGAATTAGAGGTGGCAAGCATATAACTATGTTCTGTAAAATACCATCAGCGGTATCAGGTTCGATGGCTGATCATAGAGATTTATTGTTCTACGTAAAATAGGAGGTTCATTGTACATGACTGAAGGAATTGAACTAACCGCATATTGTGGATTGTATTGTGGTGACTGCATTCGTTATCGCAGCAGAGCCTCAGATCTGGCAAGAGAATTATTAAGCGAATTTCGCAACATGGAATTCGGTAAATACGCCAAGATTAAAAGCAGCCCGGCGAAGCAATTCGACGCCGTTAAGCAATTTGAGCGCTATGAGGATTGTTGTGAAGTTCTAGAGGCGATAGTTGCTCTACAATGTAACAGTCCTTGTCGAGTAGGTGGAGGATGCGCCACTTTTTCCTGTGGGATTCTAGACTGCTGTCTGAAGAAAGGCTTTGACGGTTGCTGGCAATGCGCTGAATTTGAAAGCTGCCAGAGGTTTGAGGCTTTGAGAGCAATTCACGGTGATTCGCCCCAACAGAACTTAAGGACAATCAAGAAGTTTGGACTGGATAAATGGGTAGAACACAGGCACAAGCCCTATGTATGGCAATAATGTCCTTCCTCCACCATCAGCCTAGCCCTGCACAAAAGGACGGTTTGTTCGATAATCCTTCATAGTTCTCATGTTTTCCTCTACAGGATGAAATCGTGCTACAATACAATTCGCAGGGACTCAAGGCTGTGTGATAATATAATATACTAAGCTACAAAATGATTATCGCTGTTATCGGGGATTCCTCCTGCTCCCCAGAGAAAGCTAAGCTGGCTCAGAGCGTGGGTGAATTGTTAGCCCAGCGGGGTGCCATTGTAGTATGCGGTGGCTTAGGTGGCGTGATGGAAGCTGTTTGTCGCGGAGCCAAGTCAAAAGGCGGGGTGACCGTGGGCATTTTGCCCGGGAAAAATTCAAGCATGGCAAACCCCTGGGTAGATATCCCCGTGGTTACCGGCCTAGGCGAGGCCAGAAATGTCGTGGTGGTAAAGTCAGCCCAGGCGGTGATCGCCATCGGTGGAGGTTACGGAACGCTGAGCGAAATTGCTTATGCATTGAAAAGTAATATCCCAGTCATCGGCTTAAATACTTGGTCGCTATCACAGAATGGGCGAGAGGATGATTCCATAATCAGAGTTCAGAGTGCTACTGAGGCAGTGGATAAAGCAATTTCCTTGACCAAGAGAGACAAAGATTACAAGATTGCCTTGGGGAGCTTGTCTTGAGTATAAATGTGGATCAGGTACTCGCAATGACGGCAAGGGAATGGAAACAACAAGCATCAAAAGTGTAAAAGCAAGAGAGATTCTCGATTCTCGGGGCAATCCTACTGTAGAGGTGGAGGTAGTATTGGCTGATGGCACCGCGGGTGTCGCCGCTGTCCCCTCAGGAGCTAGCACCGGAAAACATGAGGCTGTGGAGCTTCGGGATGGTGATAAAAGTAGATATGGAGGGCTCGGCGTTCTAAAAGCTGTAGAACACGTCAATGGTGAGATCGCATCAACAATAGCAGGCATGTCCGCTCTAGAGCAGACAAGTATTGACCAGCGACTCATTGAACTCGATGGCACTGCTAATAAAGCCCGGCTGGGGGCTAATGCCATACTAGGGACATCTCTTGCCGTAGCCAAGGCCGGAGCCAGATTCCGAGGTATTCCTTTATACCGTTATTTAGGAGAGGCAAGAGCTAACCTATTGCCTGTCCCTATGTTGAATATTCTCAATGGTGGCAAGCATGCTCTAGGCTCTACCGATTTTCAGGAATTTATGATAATGCCAGTGGGCGCCGCCAACTTCCACAAAGCTATGCAGATAAGTAGTGAAGTGTATCATTCCTTGCACAAAGTGCTTGCAGATAAGAGATTAAACACCAATGTGGGAGACGAAGGTGGCTTTGCTCCTCAGTTCCCCTCTAATAAACATGCACTGGAGTCGATACTAGCAGCCATCGACATGGCCGGCTATAAAGCTGGGCAGGACTTATTTTTGGCCTTGGACCCAGCCGCCAGTACCTTCTATCGAGATGGGAAATATGTCCTGTCCCAAGAAGGTGTCACCCTCAGTTCCACAGAAATGATTGACTATTATGTCAAGTTAACCGCGGACTACCCTGTCATCAGCATCGAGGACGGACTGGCTGAGGATGATTGGGCAAACTGGTCGTTGCTCACTGCTCGACTAGGGAAGCAGATTCAATTTGTCGGCGATGACCTTTATGCTACCAACATGGGACGCCTGGAAAAAGGCATTGCCCAAAAAGCCTCCAATTCAATCCTCATTAAGGTAAATCAAATAGGCACGCTCAGTGAAACCCTGGCTGTTATCAAAAGAGCACAGCAGGCCGGGTGGACAACCATTATCAGCCATAGGTCTGGTGAGACCGAAGATACTACTATTGCCGACCTGGCAGTAGCCAGCAACGCCGGACTCATTAAAGCTGGTGCCCCTTGTCGCAGCGAGAGACTGGCTAAGTACAATCGCCTCCTCAAAATAGAGGATGAATTAAGAGGGACTGCACAATACCCTGGCAAAAGGGCTTTATATAATTTGGAGAGGATAAAATAATGCAGGTATTAAACGGTGTTCATCAAATAAAAAGTCCTTGTCCGGGAGATGCATCATGGTATACTAATGTTTATGTAATTGAAGGCGGCGATGGTCATATACTGGTTGACAGTGGCTGGGACAGCCAGGAATCCCTCTGGGCTCTTCAGGAAGGAATAAAAGCAGCAAACCTCAAGCTTCGAGACATCACAAAAATAGTTATCACCCATATCCACCCTGACCATTATGGATTGTCAAGCAAGATAAAACAAATTTGCGGGGCCCAAGTGGCTATTCACAGAATTGATGCGGGTTTTATCTCTCCCAGATATAAAGATTTCGCTGACCTGATTAAAAAGACTGAAGAGCTGCTCCGGCAGAATGGCGTTCCTGATAATGAATTGCCTCAGTTAAAAGAGGCTTCGTTATGGATGAATAAATATGTCACCCCGGATGCGCCTGAAGTTATGCTAGAGGATGGCGACACAATTTCCAACGACTCTTTCGAATTTGAGGTGCTATGGACGCCGGGGCACTCACCGGGACATATCTGCCTTTATGAACGAGAGAGAAGGTTTATTCTCACCGGCGACCATGTCTTGTATGACTCCACTCCCCACGTCGGCTTCAATCCTCAATCTGGCGATAACCCGTTAGGCAACTATATTTCTTCCCTTAAAAAACTAGAGCGCCTTAAGGTTCATTTTATTCTCCCGGGACATGGGCCGATGTTCAATGCTTTAGGGCTGAGAATAGAAAAGATACTCCAGCATCACGAGGAAAGGAAGAGGGCCATCATGAGAACTCTACACGACGGCTTGAAGACAGCCTACGAGATATCTCAACAAATTCCCTGGATGGTCAACGGAGGGGGTACTGCCTTTCAAGATTTGTCAGTCTGGGACAGGCGGATGGCTGTTACCGAGACCCTTGCCCATCTTAAGCTTTTGATGGAGGAAGACAGGGTGGGCAATGTTGATATGGATGGCGCTTCTTTGTATTTAGCTAAAGACTAGCAAAAAGGAGGTAAAGGAATGGCAACAAAAGTAGGAATCAATGGCTTCGGGCGTATTGGCAGATTAGCACTGAAGGCAATTATCCAGCGTTGTGGCGATAAGGTGGAGGCAGCGGCGGTGAATGACCTTACCGACGCTAAAACCAATGCCCATCTTTTTAAGTATGATAGCAACTACGGCATCTATCCCGGTAAGGTGGAAGCTAAAGACGACCGCATCGTAATCGATGGCAGGGAGATAAAGGTCTTAGCTGAGCGCGACCCTGGGAAAATTCCCTGGCGAGACTACGGAGTGGATATTGTGATTGAATCTACAGGACTTTTCACCCAGGCCAGCAAGGCTGCCGCTCACCTTCAAGGCGGCGCTAAGAAAGTGATTATTTCAGCACCGGCTAAAGAAGAGGATATATCTATTGTCCTGGGGGTCAATGAAGAGAAATATGACCCGGCCAAGCACCGTATCATATCCAATGGCTCCTGCACCACTAATTGTATTGCCCCGGTAGTTAAAGTCCTTCACCAAAACTTTGGCATTGTTCACGGATTAATGACCACTGTCCACTCTTACACCAACGATCAAAAAATACTGGATGTGTTTCACCGTGACCTGCGTCGAGCAAGGTCTGCTGGCACCAATATCATACCCACCACTACCGGCGCTGCTCGTGTTGTGGGCGTGGTCATTCCGGAACTTCAAGGAAAGTTACATGGCATTGCCCTCAGGGTGCCTACTTCAGTAGTATCCATCGTGGACTTCGTCGCTGACTTAAAGAGAAAGACAAGCGCTGAAGAAATTAACGATGGCTTTCGTAAGGCTGCTGACGGAGAGCTTAAAGGAATTCTGGAATATTGTGACAAGCCACTGGTGAGCTCAGATTTCAAGGGCAATCCAGCCAGTGCTATTTTTGACTCCTTAAGCACCATGGTCATTGATGACAACCTGATAAAGGTATTAGCCTGGTATGACAACGAGTGGGGCTATAGCTGTCGTCTTGCTGACCTCGTCGTTTATATAATTAGAAAGGGATTATAACTCCTACCTAAGCTCTTCCTCGAAAGAAGAGAAATAAGGAGGGAAATAAACAATGCACATCAGCGTGTGCCAAATTGAGCTTCGCCTCCCTGAGAACCATTCCCTTAAAGGTAAGAGACAGGTAATTAAGTCCATAATTACAAGGCTACAAAATAAGTTCAAGGTCTCCGTAGCCGAGGTGGATAATCAGAATTTATGGCAATTAGCCACTTTAGGCATAGCCTGCGTTAGCAACCACAGAAGGCATGCCGATGAGACTCTGTCTAATGTCGTAAAGTTCGTTATCCAGAACTACCCCGATGTAGAGTTATTGAGTTCAGAAATAGAAACCTTCCCTTGATGGATGCTACTGCCTTCCTTCACCACCTTGTCAGTCTGTCTGATTATCGCCAGCAGGTCGCTCATATTGAACGCATTCCTCCTCAAGGAGCTATATTTGGCAAACTGGACAACCCCCTCCACCCCAGCCTTCAAACATGCCTGGAATCCCTGGGTATATCAGCTCTTTATAGCCACCAGGCAAAAGCCCTGAATGCCACCCTGGCTGGGAAAAATGTGATAATAGCCACGCCCAGTGCCAGCGGCAAGACCCTGTGCTATCACTTAGCCACGCTCGATGCACTTTTACATGATAAGGACAGCCGTGCTCTTTATATCTTCCCCACGAAAGCTCTGGCCCAGGACCAGCTACGTAGCTTAAAACAAATCGCTAGTCCACTGTCCCCAGCACTCAGTGCCCTGAGTGCTGGGCTCCCGGAAGCTATGGCTACTTTCGATGGTGATACACCACAGAATGAGAGAGCAAACATAAGAAAACAGGCAAGGATAGTGCTAACTAACCCGGATATGCTCCATCTAGGCATTTTGCCTAACCACCAATCGTGGTCTAGATTGTTTCGCAACCTCAAATATGTCGTAATAGATGAGACCCATATTTATCGAGGTGTTTTCGGCTCTCACGTGGCCAATGTCTTACGGAGACTGCGGCGGCTTTGTGCTGCTTATGGCTCTAACCCTCAGTTTATTTGCTGCTCGGCCACTATCGCCAATCCCCAAGAGCATGCTCAAAATATTGTCGGCTTGCCCTTCGAGGCTATTGTTGAAGACGGCTCACCGCATGGTGAGAAATACTTCACTTTTTGGAATCCGCCCATCATTGATGAGGCCAAGACCAGCCGACGCAGTTCTAACAGTGAGGCGGCTTTTCTTCTTGGAGAGCTTGTTCAAAAAGAGATTCGCAGTCTGGTATTTGCCCGCACTCGCAAGCTGACCGAACTCATTTATATTTATACCCGGGGACAACTATCTCCTTCCCTGAGAGATAAAATCAGCCCCTACCGGGCGGGGTATCTTCCCGAAGACAGACGCCGAATTGAGCATCAATTTTTCGACGGTGAGCTTCTCGCTTTGGTCGCCACGACAGCCCTGGAGCTGGGAATAAATATCGGCGATCTGGAGGCTACCGTGCTTACAGGCTACCCCGGAAGCATTGCCAGCGCCTGGCAGCAGGCAGGACGTAGCGGACGAAGCACCCACAGCTCCCTGAGCTTTCTTATCGCCCTGGAAAATCCGCTCGACCAATATCTGATGCGTAATCCAGATTTCTTCTTCAGCAAGAACTTTGACAATGCCATAATCAATCCTGACAATCTTTATATCCTGAAGCCTCACCTCGTCTGTGCTGCCTGGGAGAAACCATTGGAAGATAAGGATAAGGAATTCTTCGGGTCCAGCACCGGCACTATGCTAACTGAGTTGGAACAAGAAAGTAAGTTGAAAAGACGCCAAGAAAAATACTATCTCTCTCCCTCCATTACATATCCCGCTCAGGATATAAATATAAGAGCAACATCAGGGCAAAATTATGCTGTCATCGATGGTCGGGAGGGTTACTTGTTAGAGACAGTAGAAGCCAGCGTTGCCTTTTTTCAAGTACACCCCGGCGCTATCTACCTCCACCAGGGTGAATCCTATCTTATAAAGGAGCTCGACTTAGCCCGGCACATCGCCTGGGCAGAACCAAGGTCTGTAGATTACTATACCCAGACTATGGAAATAAACGACATCCGTGTCACAAGCCTGGCCAAAGAAAAGGATTGCCACAAGGTTAAGGTTTACTTCGGAGATGTTGATGTTACTAACACGGTAGTGGGTTTTAAAAAGAAGAGGCAATTCACGGAAGAGGTCATTGACGAGGAACCTCTTGATTTGCCACCACAAAACTTTCCCACCAAGGCCCTGTGGTTTGATTTGCCTCAGAAGGCAATTGACAGGATATCCGATGCCGGGCTTGACTTCCACGGCGGTTTACATGCCTGCGAACACGCTGCCATTGGCATACTTCCCCTATTCGCCCTTTGCGACCGCAACGACATTGGCGGCGTTTCCACTCCTTTTCATCCCGATACCGGCAAGGCGCAGATTTTCATTTACGATGCTCACCCCGGAGGCATCGGCATCGCCGAGAAGGGATTCGAGACGATAACCGAGCTCTGGCAGGCCACTCTGAAAGCAGTGGAAGAATGTCCCTGTGCCGACGGCTGCCCTTCCTGCGTGCAATCGCCCAAGTGCGGCAACAATAACCAGCCCCTGGACAAGGAAGCTGCGATAGTATTACTTGAAGAACTGTTGGCTTGAGGGGCGCCGACTATTTCCCACCCAGCCTTCTTCCCTTGCCTTAAAGCTAACCCGATTGAGCCGCCGATTAACCCTAAACCGCTAATGGTGACCATCACGGTATCATTATAGTAGTGTAAGGCTCATATGTCATTCCGAGCCCTTCTCTTCCTATCATTCTGAGCCGAAGGCGAAGAATCTCGCCTCTGCTCAGGCAAACTTCCGCGAGGCAATTTTATCAGAGCCTCATAGGGGAGTCCCTTGTGTGCTCCCCCGCAAGTTGAGAGGGGACAAGCCTCTCCCTTACGAAAGTAGGATTACTAACGGGTGATTGACGAGGAAGCGAACGTCTCATAGACTACATTCAATTAGGCTTAGGGAGCATTGAATAGGCCTTTAGAAATAATGGGAAAATCTGGGGAAACCAGACTATTGCAGCTGCTTAATAACGTAGTTGCCCGAGTTATCGGGCAAGCGAAAAAGGAGGTGAAATGTGAAAGCAATTTTTGATTCAAGGAAACATCATCGCCTGAAAAGAGTTAGCATCTTTTTGATCGTAATAGCCTTAGTTGCCGGAATTGTAGGCTGTGCTAGCACCCCTACTGAGTACGAACTCACTATGGCAGAAAACCCTACGGCAGGTGGAACGGCAACCGATCAGACTAATACTTCACCCTACGCAAAAGGTGCGCAAGTCAACATAAAAGCGGAAGCCGCCCCAGGCTACAAGTTTGCTAACTGGAGTGCGCCGGCGGGCAAATTCGATGATGAAAATTTGGCAGAGACTACCTTCACCATGCCTGCTCAAAATGTAACCGTAACCGCTAACTTCGTGGCGGTCTATAACCTCACTATGGCAGCAAACCCCGTGGGAGGAGGAACAGCAATTGATGAGACAAACGAGTCGCCTTACACAGAAGGTACTGTCGTCAGCATAAAAGCCTTGGCCGCCGCAGGTTACCAGTTTTTTAGCTGGACGGCACCCGCAGGCACATTCGATGATGCGAATGCTGAGGAGACTAACTTCATCATGCCTGCTCAAAATGTAACCGTCACCGCTAATTTTGTCGGTCCGCTTGACCATTTCAAGTTCTACGAGGCAGATTCGGAGAAGCACATAGGGGAGGTTGTGTACCTAGAGGACCAGTTCGGCACTTTCACCGCAACCGTGGAGTCGGCCGAGGGCTTTGGCAACCCTGCCGAGAAGGTGCACGGCGATGTGACGACGCCGATTTCGAACCCCGACCACCACCTCACGGTGTACAGCCTAACCTTCGAAGAAGAGCCTCAGACGTGGCTAGTTAAGGTCAATAACCAGTTCGGCGAGCAGATGCTGACAGTGTCCGGTCCCTACGGACTGGCTGTGCCAACCCAGAAGGAGGGCCACAACCAGCCGGTGGGTCTCGACCACTACTTGCTCTACGAGGTCATTGAAAGCTCGTACATAGGTGAAGTGAGTGTCAATCTGATCGACCAGTTCTTCGATGAAGCACAGATTTATGATGTGTACGAGCCCTTGATCTTCGCCAACCCCGTCAAGAAGACAGTCGGGGATGAGGTAACGGAGATCTGGGACCCGGAGGCGCATCTGGTATTTTATGGTGTATGGGTGGTCGGGGGCGAGTATTTCGAGGCGGAGGTAGAGGTTGCCAATCAGTTCGGTGAAGAGATTCTAGCCGTGTACCAGGATGAGGTAGCTGCCCTCGCCGTGCCGTCCGAGAAGATAGATTGGGAGCCGCTTCTTTTCGACCACTTCGAGTGCTACGAAATAGACCCGGAAACGGCGCCGTACGTAGACGCGGTTGTGGAGTTGGAGGACCAGTTCCATGAAGAACCGTTCGAGGCATTGGTGGGCGAAGGCATAGCCTTCTGCAATCCTGTTGGGAAGTGGCACGACGGATGGCTGGCGGAGATCTTAAACGAAGACAATCACCTCATGTTGTACGATCTATACCACGAAGAAGAGCCTCAAGAGTGGTTCGTGGAGGTCGACAACCAGTTTGGCGAGCAGATGCTTACAGTATCCAATCCGGTCGCACTGGCTGTACCGACCCAGAAGCTGTTTCCGTATTACCATGAGAAGCCAGTGGGCCTTGACCATTACTTGCTCTACGAGGTCACCAACGGCCCGTCCATTGAGGTGGTTGTGGATCTGGAGGACGAGTTCAACTATGAACCAGAGGTCCTAGTGTACGAGCCCGCCTTCTTCGCTAACCCCGTCCGGAAAACACACGGGAATAATGTAACGGAAATCGAGAACCCGGATGAGCATTTGGTATTCTACTGGATAGAGGGCGAGACTCTCGACCCAGAGGTAGAGGTAGAGGTTTGGAACCAGTTCGATTTGCAGTCTTTCAATGTGGCCTATCCAGGACTCCTGGCTGTGCCGTCCCAGAAGACCGATTTCTTTACTGAGGAGCCCTTGGCAGTCGCGGCGGTGTTAGGTGGTTACAATTCCCAGTTGACCAACCTTCTCCGTGTCAATGGCATTTGGGCCGAGGAGAGGGATTGGAGTGTAATCTCTGACATAGACGACTACGATGTCGTGGTAGTAAACGAGCCGGACGACCCGGGGGAGACCACCTTCCTGGACTTCCTGGATGCAGCAGATGCTAACGGGGTGGGAGTCGTCTTCACCAGCTCATACGATATTGACGATATTAACTGTCCATGGGGGATATCGCTCCTGGAATGGTATCTCGGCGACCCTCCCGGGCAGGATGAAGACTGGGAAAGCGGCGATGTGTATTACAAGGTGACCCAGGAGCATGCCATTTTCGATGGCTGGGATGTGGGGGATGAGATAACCATCATTACTGGCGGTTATCAAGACCATACCTTGTTCTGGAATTACACCGGCACCACTATAGCCGAGGTTGGCTCAGAGTCTGGCGGAATACGAGGTGACGCGGTAGCAGTTGGCACATATTGTGCCAGCAAGCATGTCCTCCTGGCCAGCCTGGGGCCTCAAGTGGACACCCATATGAGTCATTGGACCAAAGACGGCAAGACGATTTTCATAAACGCCGTATGTTTTGCCGCCGGGATATAATATAGGACTCACCATATCCAGCACCGCCGACGGCTCGGTGACCATCCCCGGCGGGCATAGGGGGGCGGGGATTACCCCCGCCCCCCAGTACTGACTCGGCCAAAATGGGTTTAAGACCATTTTTCACGTCCCTCTGTCATTGCGAGGAGCCCGGTGAATCGGGGCAACGAAGCAATCTAGCGAGGGAAATAAGATTGCCGCGCACCCTCCAGGTGCTCGCAATGACAGAGGGCGAAGTGCCTGGCGAATCAGGCAACCACAAGAATATGGGAAAGATAGAAATTGATGGACGAAACCTTTAGAATTACAATTGAGACAGCTAAAGCAATACCAATGGGTATAGCACAGGAAGAAAAACAGATTGACCCTGTAACACTCATTCAAGTGCGGCAACAATAACCAGCCCCTGGACAAGGAAGCGGCGGTAACATTGCTTGAAGAACTGGTTGGCTTGAGGGGAAATGACCATGATAGCTGGGCAATTATTTCCAAAGCTAATTGCAACAATGTTGCATTTAGTCTTTCTTTCAGATATAATAGCGTCATGGTTCAGAACTCAATTCGAATTTTGCAAGCCCAGGGGCACAAGGCGACCAGGCCACGGAAGCTGGTACTCGAGGTGCTGGAAGAAACCGAAAAACCACTTTCCCCTTACGATATACAGGGGGTTTTGCGCGCCAGGGGCAAATATCTAAACCACGTTACCATCTACCGCATACTCGATTTGCTTTGCAGTCTCAATCTGGCTCACAAAATGCTATCCAGCGGCGGATTTGTAAAGTGCAGCTTAGATAATATAGAAGGCTGCCATCGCTTCATGGTCTGCCAGCAGTGCGGAGCCATTCAAGAATTCGCTGACAAAAGATTATGTCAAGGGGAAAACAAGTTTGCCCGGAATCTTGGCTTTCATACCGAATATCATCTTTCTGAATTCTCCGGGCTCTGCTCCCGTTGTTATAAAAAATAGCTCCATTAGCAAAGTAAGAAATGGGCAAGCGTATAGCACACGAACTTAAAAGGCATGTCCCCTTCACTGCTCTTGGCACTGTCACCGGAATCATTATCCTAGTCATAATAGTTTTTGGCAATGTCCCTTCCAATATTTCTCAAACCGCTTTTTATACCTTACACCCACTCCATGTGTTGTTGAGCGCACTTGTAACCACAGCTATGTATATGAGATACAAGAAAGGCAAATTCTGGGTGGCAATTTTGATTGGGTGGACAGGGTCCATCGGTATAGCCACGATAAGCGATGCCATAATTCCTTATCTAGGAGGAATTTTACTTCACGTTCCGATGGAATTCGAAGTGCCCTTTATTGAAACCACAAAAATGCCTGTTATCGGAATTGAGAAATGGATAATTGTAAATTCTGCAGCACTTGTGGGTATAGCGATTGGTTATTGGAAACACACAACGAGAGTCCCACACGCTGGACACGTGCTACTAAGCACATGGGCCTCGTTGTTCTACTTCACCTCATTCGGCGTAGCGGATTGGATTCCCTTGCTGCCCCTTATCTTTGTATTTTTGTTCCTGGCAGTTTGGATTCCCTGCTGTACGAGCGACATCATATATCCTCTTTTATTCGTGAGAAAAAAGTCGGAGCTACCTTCGATAGAAAGACAAGAAATCGCCAGCTAAAAAGTCGTCTACGCTTGTGCTATTATATACGGGCACCCTCGATTACGGAGGCAGCTTGTTCGATTTGTTAAGAAAGACTGAACCAGGAGTAAAAAGAAGCAAGGAAACATGGTTCAGCAAGATAGCTGATATTTTTAACAGGGACGCTTTTGGGGATGAGGTCTGGGAGGAATTGGAAGAGTTGCTTGTCTCGGCCGATGTTGGTGTAGAGACTACAAGCAAACTCCTGAGTAAAGTCAAACAGCGGGTGAAAACAGACAGGCTTTCAGAGGTATCTCAGATACGGGAAGCTTTGAAAGAGGAGATGATAAGCTTATTAAGCATCCCCCGAAGAGCAAATCCGATTCCTGAGCAAAGTGGAGAGTCCCCTCATATCATCCTTGTGGTCGGGGTTAATGGCTCAGGCAAGACAACGAGCATTGCCAAGCTGGCCTATGGTTTCACTTTGCAGGGAAAGCGAGTTATACTGGCAGCAGCAGATACTTTCCGGGCAGCAGCTATTGAGCAGCTTAAACACTGGGGAGGGAAAGTAGATGCCGAAGTCATCGCCCATCAACCCGGCGGCGACCCCGGAGCAGTTGCCTATGATGCCGTTCAGGCCGGCTATAGCCGCCATGCTCAAGCGGTGATTATCGATACTGCTGGTCGCCTTCATACCAAATTTAACCTCATGGAAGAACTCAAGAAGATAAAGAGAGTGGTAGCTAAGCAAGACGCTTCAGCTCCTCATCAAGTTTTGCTGGTAATGGACGCTACCACAGGGCAAAATGGCTTGGTCCAGGCCAAATATTTTACTGAAGCTGTGGATGTCACCAGTATTTTCCTGGCTAAGATGGATGGCACAGCCCGAGGTGGCATAGTGTTTGCCATATGCAACCAGCTAAACATACCTATTTCCTATATCGGCACTGGTGAAAAATTACAGGACATGGCTCCTTTTGACGCTGAAGTCTTCGTCGATGCTATTTTCTCTTAAACCGAAGGAGGAAAAGATAAATGCTCACTATCAGCAATAACCCCATTGCTTTCACCATTGGCTCCGTGCAGATACGGTGGTATGGCATTATGATAGCTATAGCGGTTGCGTCGGTATTAGTCGTCACGTTGAGGGAAGCAAAAAGGCAAGGCATCACTCATGATATTTACAGTATTGCCTTCAGTTGTATTGCTGGCGGCCTTATCGGAGGCCGGCTAGGATATATAATCTATGATTGGCCGCATTTCGTGGCGAACCCCCGAGAAATCATCGGCTTTGCTGGCCTTGCTCAAAGCGGCATGCTTGTCGGCGTCGTTGTTGCAGCATTGATCTATATGGGGGTGACGAGAATGCGCTTCTCCACGCTACTCAGCCTCGGCGATGCCCTTGCCGTAGGGGCGCCTTTAGGTCTGGCTATAGCCAGAATTGGCTGCACCCTAAATGGCTGCTGCTACGGCCAGCCCAGTCCATTTAATTTTTTCCCATTGGCGGTAATTTACTCGCCTCGGGATACTCTCCCTCCTGAATATTGGGGGGTGCCGATTTACCCCACTCAGATTTATCATTTATTGTGGGGGTTGATAGTTTTCGGTATTATGTGGCGGCTTCGGGGAAAGCTTAAACCCGAGGGCAGTCTCTTGTTCTTTTTCATTTGCATTTTTGCCGTCGGGGATTTTGCTTTGAGGTTTCTCCGCGCTGAGGAACCATGGCTCTGGGGGCTTCGTCAAGCCCAATTCATTGACCTGGCAGCAGTGGCGATATTTCTGCCCTGGCTTATTATCAGGATGCGCCGATTCAAGAAAAAGGCTTTGGCTGCCGAATTTGCTAACTGAGCTGAGCAGGAGAACAATCACGAAGATTAAGGCTCAGCACATCTTCACCATTCCAGTTGGTTCTTTCCAGGTTATAGACAATGTCTATGTGAGACGGGATTTCCTCCGGCTTTCTCTGCGACTTAAAATCTACAGCTTGCCATGTTACGTTGCCTTGCTTGAGTTTTAGTCTCAGCCACTCGCCCTGGTTGCCGAAGTTACGACACTCAATTACCTCGACCTGCCGGGTGAGAAAGGTCGGCTGGGGGTTGCCCCGACCAAAAGGGCTCAACTTTTGGATAAGGTTATAGGTGTCACCAACAAGAATAGACAAAGGAACATCGGCATCAATCACTATTTCCGGGCGAAGGTCAAGATGACCTAATTGGTCCGTAGCTAGTCCGGTAATCCGTTCCTCTAGCTGAGCTAAATTTTGGCGCGTTACGGTGAAGCCAGCGGCTAAGGGATGGCCACCAAAGGTAGTAAGCAGGTTATGGCACTCTTCTAAAGCAGCTATGACATCGAATTCAGGTATGCTGCGACAGCTACCCTGACATAGCTCAGGGCCTAAACTGATGATAATGGCGGGCTTGTAAAATTCATTTGCTAACTTGCCGGCAACAAGCCCGATAACACCGACGGAATAGCTTTCGTCGCCGTCTATAAGCACCGGCTGGCGTAACTTGGTGGCTAATTTCTCCCTCGCCCGGCTTAATACTTCTTTGGTTAATTTTTGCCGCTCGTCATTCCTCCCCTCTAGCTCCAGGGCTAATAGGCGAGCTTCCTCTGCTGACTGAGTGGTGAGTAGCTGGTAGCTGGTGGAGGCATTGTCCATCCTGCCAGCAGCGTTGAGGCGAGGTCCCAGTACCCAGGAGATATCTTTAGCATCAAGTGCACCTAGCTTCAGCCCGGCCAATTTAACCATTTCTTGAATTCCTACGTGGGAGCTATTATTAAGCTCTCGCAGTCCTTCCTTCACCAGGTAACGATTCTCACCAACTAGGGTAACTAAATCGGTAACAGTGGCTAAAACTACTAAGTCCATCAATCTAGCTAGCCATTTCTCCCGGCTATCTTTATGGAATAACGCTTGCAGAAGCTTGAAGGCAACACCGGCACCGGCCAAATCCGGATAGGGATACACTGAGTCCTTTCGCTTCGGGTCAACTACAGCTATGGCTCGAGGCAGGCTCCCCAATGGAATATGATGGTCAGTAATAATCACATCTATTCCCATTTCTTGAGCCTGTTTTACATCTGTAACGTCAGTGACGCCACAATCAACAGTAATAACCAAATTAGCCCCCTGGGACTGAAGCTTCTCCAGAGCTGAAATCTTTAATCCATGGCCTTCGTTGATGCGGTCAGGAATATAGGGAATAACCTCAGCGCCAAGCCTTGACAGCCCTTCGGCAAGAATAACTGTGGCTGTAACACCATCAACATCAAAGTCGCCGTAGACGGCAATCTTTTCCCGGGCAAGCGCAGCCCTATATACCCTACTTACAGCCTGTGATATATCAGGAAGCAGGAACGGATTACCCTCCAGTCTACGGTCAGCAGACAAAAAAGATTCGATTTCTTCTGGTTTAATACCACGATTATAGAGAAGTTGAGCAATTAGAGGAGAAGGGTCAGAAGCATTTAAGTATTCGTCCGGCGCTGGAGGCAGGATTTTCCATCGAGTTTGTTGATTCAATTTCGCACCTCAGTTTAATGCCCTTGTTAGAATCGCTAACTATATCACAGAAAA
>Ga0315548_1000485_pt1 | contig 36811 bp, 29 predicted proteins | sample SalMarSW160110MG_2_FD_202540 | JGI IMG/M metagenome (GOLD analysis project Ga0315548, IMG submission 202540) | Salt marsh sediment microbial communities from the Plum Island Ecosystem LTER, Massachusetts, United States - Salt Marsh Sediment SW1601-110 ... | reverse complement strand
CTGGTGGAGAGCACAGTTGTGGAACCAAAACATATAGAAACAATAATGGTAGGAACTAAGAATGTGAAAGAAACAGGACAGGATAATTTTCAAGAAGCAAAAGATGGGTTTGAAAGGAATTACATTATTTCAGTGTTGAACAGGAATGGGTGGAAGATATCGGAAACAGCCGAGGAACTGAAGATGGACCGTAGTTCACTTTTCAGAAAGATGAAGAAACTGAATATAAAAAAACCTTGAGTATGTTATACAAGGAGTGTTGAATATGAAATTCGCAGAATCAATCATAGATTTAATCGGGAAAACGCCATTAGTTCGTCTAAAGCGATTATGTCCGGATTACCATGTTTTTGCAAAATGTGAATTCCTCAATCCTGTCAGTCTGAAAGATCGTCCGGTTTTGCAGATTATTCAAGATGCTGAACAACAGGGTAGACTAAAGCGGGGTGATACATTAATAGAAGCTACCAGTGGTAATACCGGTATGGCTGTATCCTGGATTTCAGCTATTAGAGGTTACCACGCAATTCTGGTAATGTCAGAGATTCAAAGTGTCGAAAGACGCAACATAATGAAAGCATTCGGTGCTGAGGTGGTTCTTACCCCGGCTTCCGAAGGAACTGCAGGGGCTCGCAGGAAACTTAAGGAGATGCTTGCAGAACATCCAGAATACTTTTATGTTGGTCAGCATACAAACCCATCAAATCCCAAAGCGCATTATAAGACAACTGGATCCGAAATATGGTTAGATACGGATGGCAAGATTGATATTCTTGTAGCTGGTCTTGGCACAGGAGGGACACTTTGTGGTGCTGGGCGCTATCTGAAAGAGCATAAAGCAGAAGTGCAACTCATTGCTGTGGAACCGAAAAATTCACCTTACATTTCAGAAGGTATTTTCAATCCGCACAGAATGATGGGCACTGCTCCTGGATTTGTGCCTGAAACAGTAGATAAAGAGATAATAGACGATTTCTTTCTGGTATCAGAAGAGGAAGCGTTTTTAATGTGTCGTCGCATTGCACAGGAAGAAGGGCTTCTTGTAGGAATTACTTCGGGTGCCACTGCATACGCAGCATCCCAACTTGCTGCTCGTGCAAAAAACCAAGATAAAACCATAGTCTGCATTTTCGCAGATACGGGTGAGCGCTATCTTAGCGTGGAGGGGTTGTTTCGGTTATAATATAAATCAGGGGTTAACACTCTTTTTTTAATTGACAAATTTGTGCCGTGTTGTTATACTATTCGGAGTTATGCGCCTGTAGCTCAACTGGATAGAGTAACGGACTACGAATCCGTAACATACGCATAGCAAAATCCCCCCTTTTCGGCTAATAACACGTAAAATAACAACTTTGGAGAACATTGAATAATGTTTGTATGCATATTTCTGCTTATTTTTGCCTATGTTTATGGCACCTATATGACACCCCAAAAAATGTAAACTTATCTATATTTTTTCCATTAGAAATTTCAAGTTCACTGTCCAGTGTTTAATTCACGAACAGTCACAGATTTAACTTGACATTGCGTTGCGTTTAAATTATTTATTAATTAATGTTAAAGAGAATTATTGGAAGTGAGAAAATAGAGTTTAATGGTAGCGATTTTGTTGAGATATTCAATAAACAAAAGTACAAGAAAAATTACTATTTGAGAGGACAAATAACAAGGTCATTTGACCAAATTCGTTGCAACAAGAAAGGGCAGTCTATTCTACTGTGGTATGACCTGAAGGTTTTGGTTCTAATTCATGATGATTATATATTCCCCCTAAAACCCTTGGAATTGGATGCATCATCACAGCGCTTTCCTGATTTTGGATTAATAATCGGAAGGACAAAAAATGAGTATAATGATTTTGTAAAGAAATATTGTTCTCGAATAACCCGAGAAAGTATGGAGGCTATGTTAAAGAAATTCGAAAAGGATCTTGGGGGGTCTTCTGTAAAACGCAGCACCGAAATCAAACGAAAAATTGCAAAGCAAGCAAAAGACAGATGTAAGAAATCATGCAGCGCAACATACGAGTACAAAAAAGAGGAAGTTGAACTTCCGGGTTATGAAGACATTGACAAGCAAATTAAGAAACAGAAGAAAATAATTCTATGTAGAATTGATATGGCTTTCCTTAAATCTACTGGTAAAGACAAACCTCATATAAAAGACTATCAAACAAAGCTCTATGATGTTTTGGCAAGAAATTTCTCTGATAATCCAATGGAAGAATCAGTAAATTATGTAATCGAAAGTTTAATTGAAAAACTATATGATACATTAGCTAGTTACTTTAGTTATAGTGGTATGAATAAGCCAGAATATAGAGAATTGTTAAAGAAAATCGCAAATTTGGCTACAGAACGGATTAAAAATTCAAACGGAGAAATTTCAGATATTTACTTGGGTAAACTAAATGATTTTATATCTAAATATGAGGATTACAGAAAAGAACGAATGGAAACATATATCAAAAAAGACAGAGTGCAATATGACCCTTTGAAACGGTTTTGTTGCAATTTCTTTGATGATTTGATTAACGATTTAGTAAACAAAAATCTTGTTACGAGTTGTCCGGTATGTGAACATGTTTTTAAATACAAGAAAAACAAACTGTGTTGTAATCTTGGTGAAGATGGTAGGGATTGTCAAAGCAAATTAAAAGAGCAAGATTTGATAGCCGGCGAAATAGTCAAGAAAATTTTTAATAAGTATAAAATAGAGACACCTATTTCTTTGATAGAGGTATACCATTTAATGGATGAATTGCTGAACAACAAAAATAAGATTCTTAAGGGGATATATTGGAAAAGACGCAAGGAGAATCCTGATATTAGAATCATGAAGCTCCTAGAAATTATGGCTGACGAATTTTGTATATCAGAATCGTATTTACGAAAAAAGTTGCAACCACTTAGGTCATTTAAGAATCAATTCAAGCTGAAATAATCCAGTCATATCTTTTTTCACATTAACGAATGCTATGCACAAGAAAGTATTTGTTATTCCAATAGTACTATTTTTTAGAAACTATTTTTGTACAATTATTTAAATGATAATTTAAGATTTTCTTCTTCTACATTTTCTGAGTCAATTACCTTCCACTAATTACCCTACTCTACCTGTAAAAAAACTTAACTGCGCCTCATTGTTTGGACAATATTTTCAATGGTTTAATCTCTTGCAAATATAATAAAGGTAGAGATGTAAAAAAAATGATACAGAATATCTCATTTAATTGAGATAAAATATATCAGTAACTATTGGTTATATAATGTCTTAGGGCTTGACAATTTTTACTTCCCTCTGTATATTTATATCATGAACATAAGAAACCAGTCGGCAAGTTGCAAAAAATCTCTTTTTACGAAAATAGGACAGGGTATAAAACGACTGTTCAGAATGCTGGCAGTTAAACTCACAAAAAAATTGAAGGAAGAAAAGACCGGTCAATATCCTCCACATCTCACTCTCATCGACATAAAGGAGTTAGCAAATATCCTTGGCGTCACAAAGAGTTTTCTTTACGCCAATATCAGGAGTATACCCCATACAAAAATTTCACCTAAAATATTACGATTCAGAATCACCGATATTAATCAGTGGCTTGATTCAAAAACGCATCAACCAGAGGAAATCGAGGATGCCGTTGAAGACCTTCTTGAAAGGAGGGAGAAGTGAGACGAGAAATAATTTGCTTAAATTGTCATAAGGAAACAACACCAAAATACAGGAGAAACAATAAAGAAGATGAGTTATTCCCAAGAGCGACAGTGAAAGTTATAACTGGCTACGCTCTGAGGAAATATAATTGTGATTTTTGTAATAAGGTCATTGAACCAGGGGACAAATGTGTTGCAAGATCTATTGTTAAACTAATTGGTGTTCCTTATTATCCTTGGGAACATAGTTTTATAATTAAGGAAAAATGACAATGGAAAACAAACTCATTATCGGTCCTGCAGGATGTGCCAAGACAACAAAACTTGCACAGCTCTATGGGCAATTAATAAATGATGGAGCAACAATCGATGATATAGCTGCTTGCTCGTTCAATAAAAGAGCGGCAGATAAAATTGCTATTAGAGTAGGAGAAGAAACGGGTGTATCACCATCAATACTCCGAGGGAAATGGTGTTGTACATTACACGCTGTTTTTCTGAGATTATTAAAGAAAGAATTTAATATAAGGGTGTTGTCACCAGAAGCGGTAGCAAAAGAGTATTGCGAATTTCTCTATGAAACAACAAATATCGATAATCGCGAAAATAATAATACAGTTTTTAAGATTCTCATTACATTATATGAACTGTATGAAGAAATTCAGCCAAAAGGAAATTTTCAAACATTTGTATTAACAAGAATTCAAGAACTCCACAGTGCAAAATGGAATATTGCTACAGCAATGAGACTGATGAAAAAATCAAACCTCCTTTGGTCGTATCCTCTATTCAGGGAAATGCGTATGCTTCAAGACCCAATGCGATTAACATTTCAGGAACTACAGATAATGATGCTGAAACATATTGATAAGTTCAAGAATTCATTTAAATATTGGTTACTGGACGAATGCCAGGATCTCTCTCCCTATTCTTGGAGGATAATTAATAAAATGAATGCAAAGAAGATTCTAATTGGAGATCCAATGCAAAGCATTTATTCTTTTAGAGGAGTTTCCCCGGAACTATTTCTTTCTCTTCCTTATAAGCGCGAATATTTACTAAAATGCTGGAGATACGATACGCAGTATGCACGGGGTTTAGAATATGGGATTGCTTCGATTTTCAATGAAAGCAAAAGAAAAGATATCATTGGAGTAGGGAAAAGTATTAAAGTCCATTATTATATGCCTCATAAAATTACAGATGGCGTGGTGTTGGCAAGAGTTAATTCTGTGCTTCACAAGTTTTCTTATAAATTGCTTAATAATTTCATTCCTCACATCAGACAGGAATCGACATTGTTAGGTCAGAGCACTTACAATCCCTTCAAAAAACGGTTTAGACATATTCTTGTCTTCCTTGAAAGCAAAACGATTGAAGAACTTGTCGAAAACATTAAAAGCATAATTCGACCGAAGCATTACAACGACCTTTCTGTTAAAGATAAGATTGAAATACTGAAAAATAAATACAAAGATTACTACGATCTATTTCTGATTATTAAAGATAAACCGATTGAAAGAAAGGTTCGACTATGTCAGTACAATGAGAAATTAAGAAAGCAAGCTCTGGAATTAATGAGGGTCCATGATGTTGAACAATTCATTGAATCAGTTAAATCACCGAAAATTCTGTTATGCCCAGTACATTCTTTTAAAGGATGTGATGCAGACAAGATTTATATTTTAGGATGGAAAGATGGATTATTTCCATTATTAAGAAAGGGAGATTGGAGAGAAGAAGCCAGGATTGCGTATGTAGCACTTTCCAGAGTGAAGAGAGAAATCTATTTGGACGGATACTCTAGCTTCACTCCGAGATTTTTACGGAAGGAGGTGAAAAATTATGGTCCAACTTACTTGTAAAAGTTCTGCTAACTCGGAGGAATTGAGTTGTGAATTCTTCGATTCCTGTATCAACTGCGACCATTTCGTTATTGAAGAATGCATACCTTACTGCAGCTATGAGGATGAAGAGGACATGTATCCCATTGACGATTTGGAAGAATGCCCAAAAGAGGCAGATTAGTTTAACAAAGAGGGGAGGAGAGAACACTCTTCCCCTCTTTATCCGAATGGAGGAGGAAGTTCAATATGAACAAGAATAAATTTCGAAAGCATTTTTTACCAAATCCTGCTTATTTCACTTTCTGGTATTCAACAGGATACTCAAAACAGAAACATCAGCATCGAAGAATAAGCGATAAGGAAATCGAACTTCATCTTAAAGGGAAGCAAGGAATTATAGTCTCTCCCTTTGTCAATGCAACTGAAGTTTTGTTTGGTGTCATCGATATAGATGTAAATGAATTGAGGCTTGTAGATACGATAACTAAGAATCTTGTTAAAATGAACATTTATCCTTCTGTATTTAGAAGTAAGAGCAAGGGGTTCCATGTATATGTATTTCCAGAAAAACCACTCAAAGCAACCGTAATGACGTACAACCTTAAAATAGCAGTTCCAGATGGAATCCGATATAGAGAAGTTAAGGTCAACGATGAAAAAACAATAAAAAAGGAAATAATTGAAGTATTGCCAAAAAGAGAAACGCCAACAGATAAAGGTGGATTCAAAATAAACCTACCCTTATTTGGAAATACACGAAAACACTTGGATTACAAGGGTAATGAGAATAGTAACTTCACTCCGATTGTCACAAAACACAAACACTTCGAAAAACCATTGGGAAAAATACCTTATAAGATAAGTAGAAAGCAATCAATAAAAGAGAAAGTATCAAAAACAGACGAAACGTATCCATGCATTAGAAAAATTCTCAATGGTGTCCCTGAAGGGATAAGAACAAAATGCGGATTTGAATTAGCTAGGTATTTTCTATCAATTCGCAACCCAATGGATATCGTTGAATCAATTATGAATGATTGGAATATGAAAAATTTACCTCCATTATCCGATGAAGAAATAAAAGGGATCATCTACGGATTAGACATAAATAAAAGCAAAAATGCTCCTAATTGCAATGAGCCAATAATGAAACAATTCTGTAATAGAGATAGGTGCAGAAAAACAGAAATTATTCTCTCGGAGAACCCATTGATTATTAAAAGACATAATGGGTATATCTGGAAAGATGATAATGGAAAAGAAATTAACCGAACAAATTTCACTTTGGATATTGTTAAAGCAATCGGCGGAGTTTATGACCTAGAAGTTGTTGTAAATTCTGAAGGAAAAAGAGAAGAAATTTTTATGGAGAATATAAATAAAATAAAATGGAATGATTTTAGACTTCAATGTGCACATAGGAAAATGCTTTGCAATATTATCAAAGTGCAAGGATTTAATGAAATTATTGCTGCAGAAATTGCAAATCTTGATGAGAATGCAAAAGATAATGTAGATATACGTGGTGAATTGCTTGCATATATAGAGTCCCGAATAAAAGAATTTAACGAAACAGGGAGATTTGCTGTAATAGAAGACGATGGAGAATATCAAACAGTAGAGTTAAAATTTGGTTGGATTAAGGATGAAATTCTTTATTTACTTCCGACAGCGTTCTTGGAAGAAATAAGGTTTGATCTAAAAAAGGGTTTTTCTATTCTAAAGCAAAAATACGAAAAGAAAACGGCTTACTTAAAACAACTGGGAAAAGAGAGACCGAAGCCGTATTGGATTTCATTAAGAGAGCTGTATGATTCTGACAGAGAATTAAATTGTGGACACCTCTTTCCCGGTACTTTAAATGATAATGGAAAGAAGGATTAACCTAAAGTATGTACTATAAAGAATTTAATGGAGATTATGTAGATGGTGTAGACACCACTCTTGCTATGGGCGTCTACATCATAACTGGTAATTATATATATAGTTAATGTAAAATGTAGACGGTAGACGGCATTTTTCTAATTAAAAAAAAATATATATACGTCTACATGTCTACAAATGCTTGTTTGCATACTTTAATTAAAAAATGAAACCAATAACAGAAATAGAAAATAAAATACTTTGCGGGGATTACCTAAAAATGATTGAGGAAATACCCGAATTAACTAAACGGAAAGGAGGTGTTAATGACAGAAAAGCAAAAAGAGATGTATGGTTTCTTAAAAGAACATCCTAAGTCCTGCTATTACTGTATAAGTAAGTATATGGGGGTTGAACTAACTGTAACAATCAAAAGGCTCAATTCAATGTGGAAGAAGAAGAAAGTAATAGATAAATGGAAAGCCGATTCTTGTGGGCTCTGTGAAGCCACAGGAAGATTTACCTTTACTGTAAAGGACGATGCATAACTGCTATATGCATATATATAAAGAAGTATGAGAAAGAATACATTGCCGAGTGCAACAAATCTGAACAAAAGACCTTAAGTCCTTCAATGATAAAGACTTACCTTTATTTCATTACATATAATGTCCATTATATGTAATATTAATTTAGTAGTATTCTTAGTATTTTATTTTTTGTTTTGTGAGCTGCTAAGGTTAATAATTTCGTTCACGATTTTCTCAATATGTTTGAGCACATCCACTTTTTGGGTTTTTAACACTGCGAATATTTTTTCCAAAATTAAGTCTTTCTGTTCATTTTTCGCAGACGGTATATTAAGAAGTTCGGATAGTGCCATATTAAAAGCCTTTGCAATCCTTTGAAAAGAGATAATTGAAGCGTTAATTGTAGCTCGCTCAATTTTACCAATGTATGTAGGATGTAAATCAGAAAGCTCCGCTAAAGTCTCCTGTGATAATCCGTGAGTTTTTCTTAATGACCTTATTCTTTTACCAATATTTTTCAGAAAATCATTATCCTTCATCTTTCCTCCATTTTTGGCTATACTAAAATAAAATTGAAAGACATACCAGAGCAGATTAGCATTAAAAATTACTTGACAATAGACCAAAATGGGTGTATAATACACAGCAAATGGCAGATAATTAGATTTTCGTGAAATTCTTTTAACCTAATACAAAGGAGGCATGCTGTGAAACGATTGAGTTTTTTCTTGTTGGTTGCTTTCCTGGTTATGTTGGTTGGTTGTAACAAGAAGCCAACAGAACCAGAGAATGTTGCTCCTAATGCTCCAAGTAGCCCCACTCCTTCCAATGGAGCTGTTGACCAATCAATAAATATTGATTTAAGTTGGACAGGCGGAGACCCGGATGGAGATAAGGTAACATACGATGTTTATTTTGGAACAAGTTCTCCACCGCCTTCAGTTTCGACGGAACAAACTGCCACCAGTTATGACCCCGGGAATCTTAACCACAATATCAAATATTATTGGAAAATTGTCGCAAAGGATGAACACGGAGCAAAAAAAGAAGGTAGCATATGGGCATTTACAACTATAGCAGAGACAAACAACCCGCCTAATGAACCAAGTAGTCCCAGTCCTACAGATGGTGCGATTGACCAATTAACAAATGTCAACTTGAGTTGGACAGGAGGAGACCCAGACGGTGACCCTGTTACTTACGATGTTTACTTTGGAACGAGTTCCTCACCACCTTTGGTATCCAGTGACCAGTCAGCTACCACTTACGACCCAGGAAATCTTAATTATAGCACACACTATTATTGGAAAATTGTTGCAAAAGATAGTATCGGTGCTCAGACGGAGGGAAGTGTATGGGATTTTACTACCGTAGCATATCAGAATAATCCTCCATATGTACCAAGTAATCCGAGCCCTTCCAATGGAGCAGTTGACCAATCAATAAATGTGAACTTGAGTTGGACGGGAGGAGACCCAGACGGAGATCCTGTTACTTACGATGTTTACTTTGCAACGAGTACCCCACCGACTTTGGTATCCGCTGGTCAGTCTGCTACAACATATGATCCTGGAACACTTAATTATAATACACAATATTATTGGAAGATTGTTGCAGAAGACTCATTTGGTGCACAGACCCAAGGATCTGTATGGGATTTCACTACTGAATCAGCATTCTGGGAGGAATATAAAAATGCAAGTGGGACTTACTATCAAATAATGGGAAATTACTATGACCCTGATCCTGACAGCGGTGCCCCTTGGATAGCTCTGAGTTCGTATGGCACAGATGGTGCTGAAGCATATTGGGATTTCTACGGTCTAAATCAAGCGGTAGTTGAGACATTAACAATAGGAGCATATTCATATGACAATGGTTGGGACACATATGGAGAAGAATATTGGGTATATAATCATACAACCAGTGTCTGGGATTATTGGGCGAGCTCTGACAAAACTCATAAATGGCATCTTTGGTATGCAGCCGGTTCGACAGCAAGGAACTATGTTCGTAGTCTTGATGGCGGTGTTTTCTTATGTATAATGTCAGGTTATCCAGATCACAGTCATATTAGAGAGGTATATTGTAAAGAACTAGGTACTGGTGGCAAACTTTGTGATGCAATAAAGAGAAGAGAAATCAGAGCGAATATAAGAAGCAAAGATACCAAATTAAATCGTCCAACAGTAAGAGTCAAATAAAATAGTCTCTTAAACTCCCTTCATGAGTATACTGTTCTCTGACTCGTAAATGTGATATCATTTGCAAGGGGAGAGTATTTTGTTCCGAAAGTCTTCGTTATTATTGACAAGTAAAAGAAAATATGATAGAAATAGAGCAATGAAGTATTGAGACCGCAGCTTATGAAATGCTGAAGAAAGCCAGATTCATCTTGAAAATTGCAAAGGTGTATATTCATCCAAGGGTTGGATATTCAAAACATTCTCATATGAACAAAATAGCAGAAATGCAAAAAATGAACTATAAGGAATTTCAGGAATATGTCAAACATTTAAATAAAAAGAATTCAATTGTTCTGATAGAAGGGAAACGTAAGCTTAAAGAAGAGGATAAAATATCCATACTAAAATTGGGGAAACAACTGGCTGAAGATTTTCCCGATATTATTTTCAGGACAGGAAATGCCAAAGGTGCAGATGAACTGTTTGCACAGGGAGTTTCAAATATTTCTCCTGAAAGGCTGGAATTCATTTTACCGTATAAAACCCATAAAAAAGGGAACCGAATTGATAAGGCAAAATACTATTCATTGGATGAAATAAAAATTAGTGAGGAAATTATTAACCTAACTAAAGAGATAAGCGTAAAAAATAGAAAAATAGTAGATTTATACTTGAGCGGAGCAAGAAATAGGTTTACCATGAAGGCACCGTATCTATTAAGGGATACATTAAAGGTAATAGGAATTGACCCTATAATATCAAAAGCAGATTTTGGAATTTTTTATGATGACCCTGAGAGCCCATTAACTGGTGGAACAGGATACACGATTAGAGTTTGCCAAAAAAATAATATTCCGGTAGTTACACAGGAGATATGGACTAATTGGATAAGATAATCCAATTTCGTTCATTTTCATAACTCCCTATATTTCAATATAATACATTATTGTCATTGAACTTAATCTTCATTCTATTTCACTCAATCTCACTCAATTTCATCCAATTTAATCATCTCATAGTCACAAATTGGTCACAAAGTTTACAACAGAAATTTCAAATTATACTTGGTATGTCACAAGAGAAATTTGTCAGTGTTTATGAACTCCCGTGGATTCAGTCGCTTTTTTCCACAAGACAAAGTGAATAATTGAAGGCAGTTATATGAAAACAGAAAGTAAATTTGTACGAGTGAGAGAAAAGTATACGCGGGGTACTCAAAATCAGAATCTTCCCTTTTTGTGGCTTTTTCATAACCTGCTATATTTCAATATAATACAATATTTCTCAATAACTTAGGTGACACAAGAACCCCCGAGTGGAATTTATTTCCTGAAATTAGAAGGATAAACTAACAGTCAATCTGCTAAACTTAATATATTGAAGTAGACCGCTGGGAACAACCGTTTCTCCAATTCTCCCTTTCACCGATACGCCGTCACTACGCTTCACCCATACTTGCTTTCAATATTACCCTCATCCCTCTTCTCTTTTCCCTCATCTGCCTTTCCCAGCGTAGCATTTCACCTTAAAAAAGTAATGTCTACCCTGAACCCTAAAAAATGGTTGCTGTCCTCAATTTCCCAGGATTGAAAATCAAGATGTCCTCCGAATTTCCAGACTGCACACATCTCATCATAAGCATAACTGATATTACCAGATGCAGTCCAACATTAATCATACAAAAAAGTTATCGTCACCTATACTGTTAACGAAATGCGATTTTGATTTCCTTCTTTTGTTTCTCTCGAACAAACCTCGATATTTAATATTCAATAATAGCAACGTTAAAATTGGATAGACAGTCTTCAAAGCTACTTCAGGGACCATATTAAAAGCCTTTACATCATTTATTATTATAGAAAACATTATGCTTAGTAAGACTCCTACAGCCGTCATATTTCCAAGAAAATATCCTTGATACCACATAATCTTTAGATATCCTATACCAGAAAAAAAGTAAAGTAATGCAATAATTGCATAAACCAAGACAGAGACCTTCGTAGCAGTTTTTGCTGTCTCTGACAGTTGAGAAACAATTGAGGAAGCACGCAATATAATTAAAATAGTTGCTATAAAATTTAAAGTTGCTAAGGCAGATAAACCGCTTGGAATTTTTCTATTCTCCATCTTACCTCCTCTTTGTAAACAATATGGCATTACAAATGAACGTGATAATAACCTCTCGCACCTCTAAGTTTCATTGTACTTGAATTAGCTCCATATTACTTATGAAATACCGGGAACATACGCTTCCTCCATTTTACATCCAAACCACCAAACACTCCAACAATGCCACCTCATCAGGTTGTATGCCGAAAGGGCATTTTCTATGCAGTTTATTAATCTGTTCGCACATAGTTTCGATCTATCTTGATTGCATTTCCTTTTTAGAAGGCAATCTTGATATCTTCTAACGCAAAATGAAAGATATCGATTATAACTTTCACTCGTTTTTCTCATACAAAGTAGGTATAAATCACACACACTTAAAGGGATTTTTGGGCTTCTAAACATGAACAAACCACCCGGGTCAATCCAATTCATTGGGTTATTTGCAACATAGATGAAGGCGTTAATTCGTTGAGGTTGATCTGCCCACAAAGAAGGTGAGCTCTCGTAAGCATGTGTCAAGCAGTCAGATAATCCTATTTTAGTTATCGGATCCTCACTCACAAACCTTCCAATACTCATATCATAATACCTTGCTCGGAGGTTGTAAAGACCTGTGATGGAACCATCATATTCCTGACCTGTGTAGAGGTAATGGTTGCTGACACTCCCATAGCTTGCGAGAGAATTACCAAATTCGTCGTAAAAGTATGATTGTTCCACATTTCCACTCTCATTTGTTAGTCCCATTATGCTTCCAAGACCATCATGATGGTAGTAGTGGGTGTCGGCTGGTGAAGAATCATATCTTGCAAGCAAGAATCCATTAGCGTAGATATATTTGTATTGTAAATCCAAATGTCCCCCAAATTCACAAACGGCATACATCCCGTCATAACCATAAGCAGTTGTGTCGGGTGAACCACCATCTGGTTTCTCTATTTTTCCGATTTTCTATTAGATTTTATCTTCTCTAAAGCATCAATTAACTCTGTTTTCAACGAAGGCGAAACAGTCTCAAACGTAGCAGTATCCCCATGAAAAAAACTAAGTGCTTTCTGATAATATTCATATGCCTTTTCATCTTCTCCAATTCTATCTAAAATTCTTCCCGCTCTTGCAATTGTATATAAATCACTTTTTGGTGCAAGAGATGCACCTTCTTCAACAAGAGAAACTATCTTCCCTTTGTATCTTTCCCAATCTGTGCCAGGTGGCACATCTGCCAAACTTAGCATTTGAGCCAAATTAAAATAGCTAGAAGAATATTCTGGATGAAGTTCTAGAAGTTTTTCTTCCAGTTTTATAATTTCACCAATATACTTTTTGCCATACAAAGACAAGTGCGCAGCCAAAGAACTATAATAATGAGGATCTTCGGGATTGGAAGCAATCTTCTGTCTCAGTCCATGAGTTTGATACCAGAAATGATACCTATTGTTTATTGGAGGAACAAGAAAAGGAGTGAGAGCTCCCAATATGAAACCAAAAAGACCAAATATTAACACTATAGTCAGGGTTTTAAATTTATTCCTTTTCATATGCATACCTCTCTTATTAGAAAATTGCCAAATTAATTTCCTTTAGGTGGATCAGGTGGTCTATTTTCTGGCAGTGTACATTCATTTTCAATATCTCCCAAAGACCTGGAAATTATGCCCTTTGTCCATACTTGTAATATTTGAAAAGTTGGACTTTTTGTTATCTCAATGTCCGTGCTGGTATTCACTTTAACTCTTCCGCATTTCCAACATGTATTAACAGTATAAGAAAATCTAGCTAATTTTCGCCAGTATTCCTGTATTAACCACCAAACACATATCAATGAACCACTTGGCGCCCCTATTGCAGGAAGAACTGCTGTTGCTTCAGAAGCGGCTGGGTCTTCGTAATGAGAAGCCGTTGGAACGAAAATATAGTGTGGGTCTCCAGTTTTTTCTCTGCCATACTCAGACCAGGGAGTAAAGAAACTCATTTTTATGCAAAAAAGACCAAAAGGGTCAATCAAATTTACTGAATTATTAACAACATATGGATATCGATTTCTCGTTTGAGGATGGGAGAGAATAAGACACATCGCATCCTCCTGCACAAACCTTCCAATCCTCATGTCATAATACCTTGCTCGGAGATTGTAGAGACTGGTAATGTCTCCATCGTATTCCTGTCCTGTGTAAAGGTAATGGTTGGTGACACTTCCGTAACTTCCAAGACTATTTCCGAACTCATCATAAAAGTAACTCTGCTCCACTGAACCGCTCTCGTTTGTCATTCCTATAACTGAACCAAGTCCGTCGTGGTGGTAGTAATGCGTATCGGCTGGTGAAGCGTCATATCTTGCTAATAAAAGACCATTAGCGTAGATATATTTGGATTGCAAATCAAGATGTCCTCCAAATTCTAGTACCGCATACATTCCATCATAAGCGTAGGCGGTTGTATCGGGTGAACCACCATTCAGTTTCTCAATCTTACTGATTCTTTTTCCCATTCCACAGTAATTAAACCACAGAGTATCATAGGTGGTCGGAAGTCCTGTTGTCTTCTTCATAAGCCTTGTCGCTTGGTTCTCAAAATCATAGGTCAATGGTGTAACTCTCATATGAAAAATAGCAGTTTTTTATAAAGAAGTCAAGTGGAAAATATGTGTTTGAGCAATTTATAGACATTATTTGAATACATTAACGAATGCAGTCAATCTTAAAGGTTGGCAACAATATTTCTTGCCATTTCCACATTTTTAGAATTTTCTTGACTTCTCATCCATTATGTTGTATTTTGATGATATAATATGAGAACAATAATGGAAAAAAATATAGAAAAACTGGATGGGAAGTCTAAGGATGTTTGGAGTGAAAGACTGGAAAGACTTCAGCAGGAGTTCCCGGAAGTTTTGAGTGAAACTCAGGTTGACTGTGAACAACTCAAAAAACTAGTTGGGGATGAAAATATTACAGAAGGAGAACGTTATCAATTTAGCTGGGCTGGCAAGTCCTCTGCTTTTCAGGAGATCAAAAAGGGGACCACCGCTACCCTAAAACCAGACAAAGAAGAATCAGTCAATTTTGATAAAACAGAAAACCTTTTTATAGAAGGTGAAAATTTACAAATATTAAAGATTTTGCAAAAAGCATATTACGGTAAGGTGAAGATGATTTATATTGATCCTCCTTATAATACGGGCAATGATTTTATATACAACGATCAGTTTGCTGAAAGCAGAGAAGAATACGAAGAAAAGACTGGTGATGTAGGTGAAGAGGGCAAAAAACTGCGTGCTTTTAGGAGAAACACTAAAGAAAGCGGCCACTGCCACTCCAACTGGCTTTCTATGATGTACCCACGCCTCTACCTTGCTCGCAATCTACTCCGCGAAGATGGGGTTATTTTTGTTTCTATTGATGACAATGAGGTGCATAACTTACGAATGATTATGAATGAGATTTTTGGTGAAGAGAATTTTGGTGGAGTGATTATTAATAAATCAAATCCCCGTGGTTCCCAGGAACCCTTTGGTATTTCAACTCAACATGAGTATATTTTATGTTATACAAAAACTGATCAAGGGTTGCTATCAATAGTTGGTTATAATCGCTCAAAAGATGATGATGAATTTTCCTTTATTACAGAAGATGCTAGAAGATCGAGGTTGTTGGGATTAAGAAAGCGTGGAGGTGATTGGCGACGTTCTGACCGTCCCAACATGTTTTACCCTTTTTATGTTGATCCGAAAACTAAGAAAGTTTCATTAGAAAAAACAAAAAAATACACTGTCAAAGTTTTGCCAATTAAACCAAACGGAGAAGATGGTCGTTGGACGTGGGCTAAAGGTACTGCTGAAGAGAGGATAAGTAATTTGATTGGAAAAGAAATAACGAGAGGTGGTTCTTCGACTTTTGATATCTATAGACTTGATTATTTAGAAGATGAAGAGGGTAATCGGAAAAAGGAGAAGTTGCAAAGTGTTTGGACAGATAAAGAACTGAATTATCAATATGCTAGGCAGTACTTTAAAGATTTTTTTGGCAGTTCAGAAATTTTTGATTTCCCTAAACCGCCATTTTTAATATTGAAGTTAATGTCTGCACTGAATGATAAAAGTGGTATTATTCTCGACTTTTTTGCTGGGTCTGGAACTACCGCACATGCGGTTATGGATCTGAACGCAGAAGATTGCGGCAATAGAAAGTTCATTATGGTGCAGCTACCGGAAGAAATAGATGAAAAAAGCGAGGCAAGAAAAGCGGGTTATGAAAATATAGCCGAGATTGCGAAAGAGAGAATCAGGAGAGCTGGGAAAAAAGTAAAACAAGATTGTAAAGACAAAGAAAAAATTCAAAAATTAGATACTGGTTTTAAAGCATTTAAGCTTTCCTCTTCTAACTTTAAGATCTGGAGGCGGGAAGAGGTAGAGAAAAAGGAAAAATTGCAACAAAAACTGGAAGACATAGTTGAAAATGTAAAACAAGGCGCAAGAAAAGAAAATATGCTTTTTGAACTGATGCTCAAGTTGGGCATAAGTCCTAACGCCAAAGTAGAAGACAAAAATGGTTATTACAACATAAAGGGCGGAGAGTATGTAATTTGTCTTGCAGATGAGATAGACAAAGATTTAGTTGAGGATATTTTAAGTGAGGAGCCGCGCGTTTTTGTGTGTTTGGACAGCGCGTTTGGAGACAACGATGAACTGAAAACCAACACCGCTCTGCAGATGAAGTCAAAAGATATAGAATTTAAGGTTGTTTAGTATGTTTATTTCATCAGTTAATATAAAAAACTATCGACTTTTTCCGACAAGCGGTTTTGATATAAAAAATATTAATATCCCCGACGGTAAAAACGAGGGCAGTGGGCTTACTGTTTTTGTTGGAGAAAATGGGTGTGGCAAAACCTCTTTGTTAGAGGCAGTAGCCCTCCCCCTTTTGTCATACAAAGCAGATAGGTTTACTATTGATGACCTCAATGATCCAGAGAGCAAGGTAGAAATAGAGATTATTGCAGATTCAGAATTTAAAGTGGATAAGACAGTACCAAAGGGCGACTTTAATGCCAAGGGATTTCTTTTTGAAGCGGGAGTCAGAACAAAAGGAAGCAGTTCATATTTGTCATCTCTTATTGTGAGTGATCAAAAGTTTATACAGGCAGATGCGGAAAACATCAAAGAGTACAGTCCAGATTTAAGAGTTAATGTAAACAATCCTTATAAGGGCCCTCGATTTAAAGAAAACGATATTCTATTTCTAGACAGAAATCGCACATTTCAAATTCGTTCGGGCACATATAACCAAACACGCTTTGATCGATTAATGGAAGATTTTGATTCCCAATACTTTAAAGAAAAGGAGGGAAATTTAGAAAATTTAAGTTCAAGATTAGATGATAAAATAAAGACCGGAATTCAGAACGAATTTTTAAAGAAATCTATAAACAGATTTAAAGAAATAACCGGTATCCCTGTCAACCTTGAAATTATAAATAACTATCGACCTTTTCAAGGTGCTTTTTTGGGTGAAAAAAGATCTAATAACCTTCAGATCCAGCTTAATAAAATAGGTTCAGGTTATGAGATGGGATTTGCTCTTCTATATTCTTTTTATCTTGCCGAACAAAGTGGAAAACAGCTTATTATATTGTTAGATGAACTGGAACTTCACTTACATCCTTCCTTGCAAAAAAAGTTTGTTGATATTATTTTAGAAATGACAAAAACATCTCAGATTATCTTAAGCTCACAGTCTCCGTTATTTGTTAAACAACTTTCCGCAAATGAATTTGCGAGTTTTAATGTGTTAAAAAAGACAGATAATAAAGTGGAGCTTGCGGCAACGGCTGAAAGAGCATTGCCAACACCTTCTGCTAATGAAATAAATTATATCGCGTTCAATTTATCAACTTTTGAGTATCACAATGAACTTTATGGTCATTTGCACGAGTTATATGTCGATAATGGCGAAGAGGAGGAACGTGGAAATAGATCTACGATTGATAGTTTTGATAAATATTTAATAAGTAATTTTGATTGTGATGCCCATACTTGGAAAAGACCCAGGTTAAAAGATGGTTCAGTAATTGAAGAATCTCGCACTCTTCACACATGCATTCGTAATAAATGGCATCATCCAGATAATAACTTAAACAATAGTGATATTGATTTTGACAAGAAGTTAGATAGTTCAATTTCCTTTTTACGTAATAAAATACTAGAAATTAATAATGAAACTTAAATTTGATCCAAATTTGGAATTTCAACTGGAAGCCATCAATGCCGTAGTGGATGTTTTTAATGGACAAGCGATAGAGAGCAGTGATTTGGGATTTGAAATTGACAGCGCAAAGAAAGGCGAATTTGATTTTACGGACATGGGTGTGGGAAACCTATTAGAGATTTCTAACGAGAAAATTTTAGAGAACATTAAGAAAATTCAAAAAAGGAAGAGCAGTAATATAAAAAGGGAAGATAGAGTAGGGGAATTGCAGGGCAGAAACTTTTCCGTGGAGATGGAGACAGGGACCGGAAAGACCTATGTATATTTGCGCACCATCCACGAATTACACCAAAAATACGGGTTTAAAAAATTTACTATCGTTGTGCCTTCTATTGCTATTCGGGAAGGGGTTTTGAAAAACTTACAAATTACCGAAGAACATTTTAAAGATTTATACGGAAATGTTCCGTTGGATTATTTTGTATACGACTCAAGCCGACTAGGTAGATTAAGGAGTTTTGCTACCTCGAACACTTTGCAGATTATGGTGATCAATATAGATGCCTTTAGGAGAGATGAAAACATTATTAAAAGAGCAGGCGACAGAATGTCTGGCAGACGCCCCATAGAATTCGTGCAAGCTGCTAATCCAATTGTTATAATGGATGAACCGCAAAATATGGAGACTGCAAAATCCAAAAAAGCGATTAAAAGTTTAAACCCGCTCTGCACCTTGAGATATTCGGCAACTCACAGAAATTATTACAACCTCCTTTACCGACTTACTCCCGTTGATGCTTATGATTTGGGGATTGTTAAAAAGATTGAGGTAGATTCCGTACTTGAAGAAAATAGTTTAAATGAAGCATATATAGAGGTTTTGTCTATCACACCTCAAAAAACTCAGATTAAAGCTAATTTAAAAATAGAAAAAAATACTAAAAAAGGCACCAAAAAAGAGAAAATTACCGTAAAAACGCAAGGAACGTTTGACTTATACGAGCTGTCCAACGAGCGTGATGTGTATGAGGGTTTTGTGGTTAGCGCTATTGATGCCCAAGAGGGTTTTGTAGAGTTTGCCAACGGAGAAAAGGTGTTTAAAGGCAAAGTAAGGGGAGAGTTGACAGAGGAAATACAACGTATGCAGATGGAAGAGACGGTGCGAGAACACCTGGATAAGGAAAGAAGGTTAAAGCATAAAGGTATTAAAGTTCTTTCACTTTTCTTTATAGACAGAGTTAATAATTACCGAGACTATGAAGCGGACGATTACAAGGGCAAATTTGCTAAATGGTTTGAAGAGATATACGAAAAGCTTGCGAGTGAAGATAAGTATAAAGAGTTGGATATTTTACCACCAGATAAAGTGCATGAAGGATATTTTTCAAAGGATAGTAAAGGAAGAGTAAAAGACTCAAAAACAGGAGAAGCGCAGTATGATGTTCCTACTTATGATTTGATAATGAAAGACAAGGAAAAACTTTTATCTTTCGATACCTCGATTAAATTTATATTTTCTCACTCTGCACTCAGAGAAGGATGGGATAATCCTAATGTATTCCAAATTTGCACCCTTAATGAAAGTAGGTCCGAGCTGAAGAAGCGGCAAGAAATTGGTAGAGGGCTTCGGATTCCGGTGAATCAAAATGGTGACAGAATATTTGATGAAAGTTTGAATATATTAACAGTAATAGCAAATGAGAGTTATGAGGATTTTGCAAGACAACTACAGAGAGAGATTGAGGATGAGGCAGGCGTTGAGTTTGGTAGAGAAAGGATTAAGAGGAAAAAAGATAGACGAAAAATAAATTTGAAGAAAGGATGGAAAACGGATAAAGAGTTTTTAGAGCTTTGGAAGCGAATTCAATCAAGGACACGTTATCAGGTGCAGTTGAACTCCGATGAGTTAGTTACAGAAGTTGCGGAGAGAATTAAGAAATTACCTTCTACAAAGAAACCTGGGATAAGAGCGGAAAAGGTGAGTGTGGAAATGGACAAGGAACAGGGAATTGAAACTCGACTTAAAAAAATTAGAACCAGAAAAGCCAAAATGGTCCGTATAACCGTACCCAATTTATTGGAATATTTAAGCCAAGGAACAGATTTAACGAAACAAACGCTTTTAGAAATTCTAAAAAAATCAGATAGGCTGGGTGATACATTAGTGAATCCTCAGCAATTCTTAGATCTCTGCTTGGAGAATATTAATGCGGTTTTGAGGAAAATGACGGTAGATGGAATAAAATACGAAAAAATCGGGGATGAATACGCTATGTCCTTGTTTGAATCTGAAGAACTAGAGTCTTACATGGATAATTTGTATGAGGTAAAAAAGAAGCAGAAAACTTTGTTTGACTATGTAATTTATGATTCAGACACAGAAAAAGAGTTTGCTAAGGATTTGGAAAGCATGGAAAGAGTGAGGTTTTATGTTAAATTGCCAAGCTGGTTTAAAATTGACACCCCACTTGGAACATATAATCCGGACTGGGCAATTGTTTTTAATGGACATAAACGAGTTTATTTTGTTGCAGAAAGCAAGGGGAGTATCGACGAAGAAAATTTGCGTTTGCGAGAGAGCTTGAAAATAGCATGTGGAAAAAAACACTTTAAACAACTAGATGGAGTGAAGTTTAAAGTTGCTACTCACCCAAGAGATTTGCTGTGATAAGCTATCGAAAATTGGGAATGCGATTAGTAAAGGATATGTTGTCTATGTATGACATGATAAAATTCGAGAAAAAGACTAAAAGGTAAATTAAAACAATTTAAAAATATAATTAAGGGAAAAGAAAACATGGAGGAGCTCAAAGAGTTAGATTTAAACACAATAATTATAATAATTTAATCAAAAACTTGTTTATATCTGTTTCTCCATTTGGATATGATGTTACTTCGAATAAAGTAGATGATTTGTTAACTATGGGTGAGGTTGCAAAATATTAATGTGTTTGCTTTTCTGAATATGTGAAAAAGTATGACAGTTTACATGATTTTAACGATAAAAAAGTTCGTCCAAAAATAACTATGCGATCATTGAGTGTTCAACATACACATATTAGAAACAATTTGTCAATGGAAAAACTTTTCCACCGATGATTTGTTGATATCGTTTTCATTGTATAACAACAGGCAGGTCTTAAAAAAAATCTATAATCTCATTGCAAATGATAGGTCTTAAAACAAACATTTTATCCGGCTCAATTTTTACACATTACAATGTTTTTTCAAAAATATTGCTTTCTTACTGAAAAACTCCGTGTTTTTGTTTATTGTATAATGAAATGAAGAATGTAGTTGTCAAATATTACAGTGGTCCCGAAATACCAGCTGAAACATTTCTATCTTCCGGATGCTCAATGCAGGAAGTGGTAATTAAGCATCTCGGTGAGGAGCTTGCAGTAGAAGAAACAAAAGGATGCAGTGGTTGGAAAATATTCTATTACAACAACAGAGCCCCGAAAGTAAAATATTTCGATAGATTCGGGAGGCTTTATTCACTTGATGAAGAATTTAAAGAGCATAGATATAAGGCTAAGAAGTCAATGAACATTGATGAGATTATACAGCAGAACAAGAAACCTTTCATTCCCGAATATTCGGAGTTTAACACAACGCCAGGACTTTACATTCACGAATTTCACCACTATAACAATGAAGGTCTGATAACAAAAGAAGAATGTTTTAATAGAGAACAAAAACTCGAATACAGGACGCTTTATTTTTATAACGACTTAAATCAAGTGGTAAGAACGGAATCAACCGATTTCGACGAGGGACTGTATGGATATACTGAGAAATTCTTATACGATGAAGAAGGTTTACAAATAAGAAGCGAAACCATTGATAATGGGCAAACCATTTCGCTCTCAGAAGTCACATTTCAGGATAAAAAACACCCGGCAACAGTTAATATATACAGAAAGGATAATTTCGTAGAAAGCAACACAATTTTCAAGAAGTTAAGTAGCAACCTAAAAAATGTGTTCAGGGAAATTAAAGATCTTGACCCATTGGAGAATGAATATGTGAATGCAGGATATCGCATAATATTATGGCAAGAGTTAGATGCAGATAATACAATTGCATTAGTAAAGAAATATTTCTATAAGAGCAATGGATACTTAATCGCAGAAGAGCATTTCCGGGGTGGCATATCCAAAACTTATTTAGATAAGATTTATGTAAATTACTATAACGAAAGCAGTAATCTCAGGACAAGAGAATACTATAGGGCAAGCAGAGAAAACCTAAAGCCGGAATATTTTGGAACAGAGTATTTCTTCTATGATTCGCAAAGAAGATTGATAAGAACATACAAAAAAGTAAATCCTTTTGGCGAGTATGAGAATGAGAAAATTTATGTTTATGATAAAGATGGATTACTTATAGAAAAGCGGGATACAGATATTAATCATACAACACTATACTTTTACAACAAAAATGCAGAGAAAATTCGTGCGGAAACATATTATAGAAAAGCAAAGAACCCTAGGGTAATTGAGAGATGGTGGTATGATAAAGAAGGAAGAATTATAGAGAGGGAATATTTCTCTGTAAGGATAATGTCATAGGATTCATGTCTGTACTCTATTCCCCAACAAATATGAAGTATTTTGCTTGACATTCAATTTTGGATGTAATACAGTATTTTGAACAACGGAGGGAAATATGAAACCCAGAAAAAGGAACCAAGCATGAGATAGTATCCCTCGGTAAAGATGAAATTGATATTATCATGAAAAGAAAGTGTAGACCTAAAGTAAGGGAAACAATTTATGAAGGAAATGAAGGAGCTTTTCAGAAAAATCTCGCATACCATAACAAGCATATTAACCAAGTAATAAAATATAGGAGAGCTTCATGAGGAAGCTGACAATTGCATACATAATCTCGTTTCTATTGATTTTGTTCTTTGATTACCCAATTCATTCAGAGGATTTACCATCAATTGTGAAAATGGTAAAACCTTGCGTTGCAATTATACTTACCTATGATGAGGAAGGCGATACATTAAATTTGGGCAGCGGATTCTTTGTCTCTGAAGGCGGTGATATAATTACAAATTATCATGTAATTGACAATGCCTGTTCAGGAGAAGTAATTACAGTAGAAAACAAAAGATACCCGATAAAACAAATCCTTGCAGAAGATATTGAGGTCGATATTGCCCTAATATCAGCTGACATACCCATAAATGAAATTCATCCTCTTCAAATTAGCTCAACGTTGCCAGACGAGGGTGAGACAATAGTGGTAATTGGAAATCCCTTAGGGCTACTTCAAACCGTAACAAAGGGAATTGTCTCTGCAATCCGAGATTTACCAGGATTTGGTAAAATAATCCAAATTGATGCAGCAATATCACCAGGTTCAAGTGGAAGTCCAGTGCTAAACCTGGAAGGTGAAGTGGTCGGTATCGCGACTCTTACGATAATTGGAGGGCAAAATTTGAACTTCGCGATTCCAGGCTCAAGAATAAAGATGCTGGATACTGAAAATGCTCAAGATTTCGCAAAGTGGAAGATCAGAAAAAAGACATCGCATGGTTCTGCCTGGGACATATTTTTGACCGGTTATGACTATCTATGGGTCGAGGATTATGAGAATGCGATTAGGTATTTCCAACAAGCTATTCGTCTAGAAAATGATTTTGCTGAAGCACACTTCGGCCTAGGGTATTGCTATTCAGAATTGGGAAGATTAAATGAATCAATGGTGGAATACAAAAGGGTTATAAAAATTGACTCAGAGCATGAGAATGCACACTACAATCTTGGATTAATATATTTCGACCTTAAACGATTTCAAAATTCCTTCGAAGCCTTCAAGAAAGTCATTGAAATTAATCCCCAAAATAGTAATGCCTATGTTCAAATTAGTAGGTGCTGTCATGAACTTGGACGACACAATCAGTCAATTCAATACCTAAAAAGGGGAATAGAAAGAAATCCAAAAGAGGATATGCTATATACAGAATTAGGTCTTGAATATTACTTCCTCGAAAACTATGAGGATGCATTAAAGGTTCTCAAAGAATCCATAAGATTGAATCCTAATTGCGCGCCTGCACATGCTATGTTTGGTTCAGCATACCAGGCATTGCATCAATATAATAATGCTATTATCCATTATGAAAAAGCAATCCAATTAGAGCCTTCTTCAGATGCTGAAATATACTATGTCCTGGGACAAGACTATGAATATCAGAATAGATATTTGGAAGCGATAAAAGTTTATACCCAAGCAACGTTAATTGATTCTAATTATTTGGAGCCTTATTATGGACTATATAGGATATACTCCGAGTTAGAGAAATACGAAAAAGCAGCTTTTTGTCTAGAAAACGCGATTCGAATTAATCCCCGATATGAGAACGCCCTTGTAAAGCTAGGAATGCTCTATTCAATCCTTGGCAAGGATAACGATGCAAAGACTATTCTCATTCAGACAATAGCACTGTATCCGAAGAATGCAAGTGCTCACTTTTTTCTGGGGGGTGCATATTATTTTCTTGATGATAAAGCTTCAGCTTACAAGGAATATGGGATTTTGAAAACTCTAGATCCTGAGAAAGCAGAGGAACTTCTAAAATTAATACTCAAATAATTTTTGGTTCTGAGTTTATTGAGTTGATGGAAAGTGGTGAAGGCAAGGTGAAATGAAAATATATTTCGTTGACATTAATCCCTTGTGTCGATTTCCTGCAAATTGAAGGGAAATTCAAGATGTTTTTTCGCTCTGAAAACGATTAAGTTAGATAAGTTATGTTTATACCAATTATTATTCCAACATCAGTGCGAACCAAAAAAAATTGGATTACTGATATAATGAACATACCATTTCTAGGCGGTTATTTAATCATACTAATTGCATTGTTACCACCATTTGTTGGTGGTCTCATTGTCGCCACAATACTTTCTTTGCTTTCTACATTGTTTTCTCAAAATCACTGGATACTTACAACCTTCTTATTCGGAATTTTATTATTTTTTTGGGATAGGTGGCTAAGATGGTCTTATAGAACCGAAATCAAAATAATCCATATCCCTTTAGAATTTTTCGCGTATGTAACGTTAATGATTGCTTTAATTTTTGCTTATGCCTGAAACCTGTCCGTTTTGTAAAAAGGAAATTGATTCTGATAGTGTAGTATGTCCACACTGCACAAGAGTTTTGCGTGAAAAAATATCTACCAATAAGCCAACTAATTATGTGCAACCTAATCAACAAAATATAAATAGTAACAACCAAAGCAAGTTTGGAGATAAATTTGCATCTTTTTTAAAACTGCAAATAGATAAAAGAAAAAATATTTTTTCTCGTAAAAAAGTTTACATTGTTGGTCATAGTAATCGCGAAAAATATAAAATATTTATTTTAATTTTTGTAACTTTCTTATTTTTTATTGGATTATATCTCAAAAATCATGACTTAATTATTTCAAATCTAATAAAGTCAAAAATCAGAAATCGAAATATGAAACTCAGTGGAATTTCTAAAGAGGACAAGTCAAAACATTATTTACGAGAATTTAAAACAATTGGTAATGAATTGGCTAAAAATGTTAGGAGTGTTGCAAAATCCCAAGGGACAACAACTGATAGCAAAGGACGACTCATTAATCAATATACGTACGAGAATGAAAATCTTGACATCCAATTATTTACAAACAAATGGAATATAATCAATTCAGAATACGAGAATCTAAAATTGGATATTTCTAATCGTAAGTTATCCGAGCAGAATAAAATTAGCAAATTATTGAATTATTATAAAACTATTTATTTTTTTACAGCCAACGAATTATGCTTTATGGCCATTGACAATGCCGATCAAAATGCTGTTAAAAAAATCAATGATAAGATTACCTCTACAATCAATGACGAATATTTCAATGCTTATCTTAAGAAGACGGATGAACTAAAGTTCGCTGTTGAGCTTACTAATCAAATTAAGAATGTTAGTGAGAAATTAGGTCTTCGAATTGAATTAGAAGAACTTGAGCGTAAAATTAAAAATTGCGAACATACTAAATCCTCTATAAACTATAATAATCTGGTTGATAAATATAATAATTTGGTTAAAGCTTATAATACGAATATTATTGATGCAAAGACTCTATTTCCTAAATTTATTCGATTAGTTGATGTCTACCTTCTATTTCCAGGACAGAGAACGTTAGAACAGACAACAACCGAACAATAATGTGTTTTAGGCTTTGGTCATACGCCTCTTTAATTGCACACTGTGCAAAGCCCAAGCAAAAAAACTGTCTTGCTTCAACATTGACGGGACAAACCGGGGTAAATTCCAGTAGACACGTTTAAGGGTTGTGCCAGTCACCGGAAAATTGTAAGGGAGAGAATTAAAACAAAAAGAGATATTTACAAGAAGGATAAAAAAGAAAGAAAGGAGATTGGCAACAGCGAAATACTGACATTTTTAATTTGCAAAAAACCTGACATTTTCTACTTGCAATGACACCATCATTTTTTTCTTCACAATAGATTACAAAATGTATACACTATCAACATAATGAAAACTTTACACGGAAGCGAGGTGAAATTCCTTTTTGTAATTACAGTTATGTTCCTGCTTGTAATGACTATTAATACAGGATTAGCGAGTCATAACATTCAGCAAGCCAAACCAATCAGTAGTGAAGATTACAGTTTTTTCGATTCTCTTAATGTTCGGTTTGCTGGGAACTGTCCATTTGGTCGACCACTTCATGTTGCTTACGACTCACTGAGAAACCTGGCTTTTTTAAGCTCAGGAGGTGGAGTTTACATTCTCGATGTATCAGACCCCTCAAATCCTATTGAAATATCTGATGTCATTCGCTGCAGAGAATTTATTCACTTTGAGCTTTTCTATGATTCAAATGCACAAAGGTTATATATTGCAACAACAAGATGGTTTGAGATATGGGATGTATCCAATCCTAATTTACCTTCAAAACTCAGCTCTTTTGCCACATCTGGGTCCCCTTGGCTCGACCTTGACATTTGTGCTTCAGGCACTTATGCTTACTGTATTGATGACTCCTGTTTTTCCGTGATAGATGTCTCATCTCCCCAAAACCCACAGATTGTAGGGAGAGTTATCATTGCTGGAGTTTCAGTTGCTGTTAAAGACTCATTCGCTTATGTTGTATCTCTCGGCAACCCTGGTTTTCATGTAATAAATATCGCTGATCCTTATAATCCTGTAATAGACACCTTTATATGGCAAAATGGAACAGATATTTTAATATCGGGTTCATATGCTTATGTTTCAGGTGCTTATATTGGATTATCTTTTCGCATCATAGATATCTCAAATCCACACAATCCACAATTTGCAGGATATTTCGATAGTCCTGTTGATGTTTACCACGCTCATGTAATTGGTACAATCGCATATCTTTCAACCGAGTTAGCCCTTAGGATACTGGATATATCAGATCCAATGAACCCTCAGGAATTGGCATATTTCCCTGGCAGAGGAAGAGACATATTTGTCAAAGATACTATCGCATATTTCGTTGATATATACACAGGACTCAGGATTCTAAATGTTTCCACTCCATCTTCACCGCAAGAGATAGCAACCTATTTAACTCCAGGCATAAGCAATGAAGTCTGTGTATCAGGCTCTTTTGCTTATGTAACAAGTAATAAAGGATTATGGATAATCGATGTATCAGACCCGGGTTTTCCGAGAGAAGTGGGACGCTGTTATACTCCAACTCCTGTATACGACATTTCTTTGTCTGGTTCATATGCTTATACTACAACCTGGAGTTCTGGACTTATTGTATTCGACATTTCAGACCCTTCAAATCCCGGTATAGTTGCATCTCTTAATCTTCCATCCTCTGCACATCACCAAGGTCTTGACATCTCAGGTCATTATTGTTATGTTGCAAATGGTTGGTTTGGATTAAAGGTGGTAGACATTTCCAATCCATTGCTTCCCTATGTGGCAGGACAGTGCTCGGTTCTTGCTGCATACGATGTTGAAGTCTCAGGTTTATATGCTTATGTAATAAGCGAACAGCGATTTAAAGTAATAGACATCACAGACCCATCAAATCCATATGTTGTGGGTATGATGGGGTCAACTCAATTTCCAACTGATATTTATGTTTCGGGTATGTACGCATTTATCATTGATTCAGTACCTTGTGATTCAGGTGGATTTTACAATTATGATATTTCAGATCCCACAAATCCTCATTATTCCGGCTCCATACTTGAAGCGGATTGCTCGGGGCTTTCAATATCGGGTTTATATGCCTATCTATCATGCATTTATGCAGATCTTAAAGTCATCGACGTTTCTCAACCAAACAATCCAACATTCGCTGGATACTACAAGTCATTTGAAGATGGTTTCTTTTTTCACGGAGTTTATGCAGTAGGAACATATGCTTATGTTTCAACAGATTGTGGATTGCAGATTTACCAGTTTTACGGAGCTGGTGCAGAGGAAACAGAAGAAAAAACGCACTCTCCACCATCATTCAAACTCCTGCAAAATCCAGTTAGAGGTAATCATATAATTGTGCAACTTCAAAATTGGAAAGATGAAGATGTAAATCTATCTCTTTACAATCTTCTCGGACGAAGAATAAAGAAGTTCTATTTGAGCAAACTATCTCCGGGCAAAAATAAAATCAGGCTCAAGACACAAGAACTCCCGAGTGGAATTTACTTTCTGAAATTAGAGGAACAAACTACCAGTCAGTCAGCTAAACTTATTATATTGAAGTAGACTGTCGGGTAAAGCACCTCTCCAATTCTCCGTTTCATTGACACCGTCACTACGTTTCACCGATACTCTGATTCTCCATTTTTGTCTTGTTTCAGCGTTGATTGGACAAATCGGGCTAATTTCAGTAGACACATTTAAGGGTGGTAATTAACAACACAGAATAAAAGGTTGACATTAGAGAGGAGAAAGAGGTATAATTTAGCAGTGAATCAGAGTGGCACAATCCGAGAAGAGCCTATTGAAAATTGTAATATTGTCCAATTTGAGTTGAAACATAGCAGAAAATTGTCATGAGACAAAAGAGGAGATACACAATGAAACCAGATGATACAAAAATCAGAATTTTAGAGGTCGAATCAAATAAAATTGGTGATCTTTTCTGCAGACTTATGGGAGACCTTTTCTATGCTCTGGGATATAAGGATGCGGAATTTAATATTCATAAAACAGGACGAGAAATTGATATAAAAGCCAAACACCGAAAGGAGAATAGAATACTGATCGCAGAATGTAAAGCGAGAAAGGACAAGATAGGGGGAGATGAGATCAACAAATTCGTTGGGGGTGAGCTGGACTTAGTAAAGCGGAAAGGGAAAAATGCTGTGGGTTACTTCGTATCTCTATCTGGGTTTAAAAGCACAGCAATAGAACAAGAAGAAGAAGTCGACAAAGAGCGTGTTATTCTCCTGAGGGGATCTCAGGTTATTGATGAGCTAATCAAAGGAAGGATAATAGTGTCCAAGGAAAAAGCCACTGAGAGAGCAGGGAGATGCGCAGCAAAGCAATCAAAAAACCTAAAACTGGATATTTCATGTGAGCTCTTGGCTCATGGTAATGGATGGATTTGGGCGATATACTTTACCAAACACAAGGTGAGAACCCATTTTACGCTTATTCACCCCGATGGTGAATCAGTGGTTCCCTTAATTGCGCAGAAAATTATAGAATCAGATAGCTTGGTTGGAGGTGACCTTTCTAATTTAGAGTACTTGGTGCCAGCAGAAGGTATTGAGTTTTCAGAAGGAAATGTTATGCAAGCAAAGAAGCAATATTTTAAGTACCTGTCCATGCAATGTGGAGAAATAACATTGGAAGGTTTACCTGCTGACACGGATGTTGGCTCTAAAAGGTTTAAGTTTGAAAACATTTTTGTGCCTTTATATATTGAAGAGGTCAAAAAATTACAAACGAACCTTTTGCCATTTGATGTCGAAGAAAAAAAAGAAATCTATAGAAAACGTGAATCTGTGGGGAAAGTCTTAAAGAAGAATTCGCGTCTGGCGATCTTGGCAGAACCCGGAAAGGGAAAAACTACACTACTGAAGAGAGTTGCAATGGCATATTCGAATCCCTCAAGACGCAAATTGGTCAAAGATGATCTTCCTGATCGTGAATGGTTTCCGATCTTTATACGATGCAGACAGCTTGGCAAAAATGCAAAATTACCCATCATGGACATTTTGCGTCTAACACCTAAATTTGCTGAGATGGGGGAGAATGAAAAATATTTTAATAAGTATACGAATCGGGTGTTGCATTTTGGCAATGCAATACTTCTTATAGATGGTCTTGATGAGATATCAGACGAAAGCACTCGTTTATCTTTTGCCCAGCAGTTATGTACTTTCTTGGCAATATATCCTGCAGTTAGTGTCATTGTGACTTCTAGGGAAACAGGATTTCGAATTATCGGTGGCGTATTAAGTAGTCAGTGTAAGCATTATAGAATATCAGATTTTAATCAAGATGACATAAACAGATTGACAATTGCATGGCACAAAGAAGTATTAGGAGACAGCGTTAGTATTAATCGTGATGCTTGGAGACTTGCTCGGACAATATGCAATTCTGATCGTGTTTTACAGCTTGCAAGAAACCCTTTGTTACTTACCATCCTTCTACTCGTGAAAAGATGGGTTGGTCAATTTCCATCAAAGCGAAGTGTTTTGTATGCAAAAGCTATAGAAGTCCTATTAATGACATGGAACATTGAGGGATATGAGCCTATTGATCCAGAAGAAGCAATCCCTCGTTTGGCATTTATTGCTTATTATATGATGAAAAACAGAATGCAGAGAATTTCTATAAGAAGACTTAAGGAAATTCTAATGTTAGCCCGAAAACAGATGCCTGAGATTCTTGGGTATGCAAAAGTAGATGAAAAGGAATTTATTCAACGTGTTGAGCAACGAAGCAGTCTAATGATATTGAGCGGATATGGTATTGAGGAGGGTACACCATTTCCAATGTATGAATTTCGTCATTTGACTTTCCAGGAATATCTAACAGCTCGCGCTATTACAGATGGATATTATCCAGACCATAAGGATGAAGACAAAATACTGGATATTATTAAGCCTTACATTCTGGATTATTCATGGAAAGAGATAATCCCATTGGTTGCTGTCTTGTCTGGAAGAAGAGTACAACCAATTATTGAGTACTTGATTGAATTGTGTAAGAACTACGGAGAGGACACAAAAAAAATGCAAAATCATGTGACACCTTATTCTATACTAGAGCAGTGTATACTCGACGAAGTTCAAATTGCTCCAAAATTGCTTAATCCAGCTCTTGAATGGATTGCTAGAAATATAAAGGCAGAAGAAATGGGCATCCTTAAGGGGAAGTATGGAAAGAAATATGAAGAAATCGTTACAGATGTTTTTATGAACACTGAATCTGATTTGTTAAAGTTAGGTGAAACTTTGTCTTTAATTACTCTTGAAAATCTGCAATGGATTAGTTTTGAAAATCTTAATACTGAATTTGTTGGTCAAATAAAAAAGCTCCTTAATAGCGACAATAATATAGATAAGGCTGCTGGATGTTTAGCTATAATGGAAATTGCGTATTCTTTTGGAACAGGCTATGGATTAACTTTGAAGAGCAGAAAAAAGAAAACAACGGAACAAATCGAGAACTATCTGAGGCTTTTTGCAAATATGATTATCCCTGTTCTTTTTGATAAAGAGAATTATCTTCATTTTTCCGCATCTTGGGCATTTGCTTGGATAGGACGTACAAATATTTGGATTCCAGATAGAAAGCCAGAAATTATATCTAGATTGCTGGAAATTTGGAGAGTATCGAAATCGCAGGAAATACAATTTGTGGCTTCTTGGGCAATTTCAAGTTTACCAATTATTGATGATGACATTAAATCAATCTTTGATAAAGATTCTCAGCTTATTAAATTTCTTAAGACTCAGTCTTCCATTAAAAGTGATAGTCATGTAGATTCCAAAAAGCGTCACGCAGCAATTGTAATAGGATACTACCTCGGAGAGCCATGGTCTAAAAAGGAATTGGTTGGATTGATTGAAAAGGAATTTTTGTGGGGGCAAATGCCAAAAGAAAACCTTAATACCATGTTTCGAGGTCTTGGTAATCTTGGAAAAGAAAAATTAAGTGGTTTATTGGAGAAAAGAGAAATACTTAGGAACAAATCAAGAAGAAAACGAAAGTAATACTTAGAGAATAGTGAGATGGCTATTTGTATCTGAAATTGGCACAAAAATGGCATAAGGCAGTCCTCAGATATTGCTATTGAAATTTGTCCCGTCGATGCTGAAACAAGACGCGATAATGTTTATCAGTAATAGAGTACTCGAGGACTGGTAGGGCTGTTCTCAGACCCTATTATAGCTAATTCGGTGATGGATAGGATAGCTCATAATGCTTAGCAGATTATCTTGGAAGGTGAATCATGCAGAAATAAGAAAGGAGAAAGGATAGTTAGGAAGGAATCATGAATAGTTTCTACAACTCAATATTGAAAAAAATGAATGAAAAAACCGATTTAAATATTGACAAATTGCAACGTGACATTTATAATTTAACTCAGAAAAAGTGGGGAATAAAACTGAACCTGGGGTGGGGAATAAAGTTGAACCTTGACAAGGGTCGCGTAAGAGTAAAAACTTGACAGTGAAATTGTTAATACAATTGATGAATCGATCCCAACACCTGTGCCCGAGTTTCTTCTCCCACACCCAATGGAATTTATGTACAGGTACATAATAACAGTTATAGAGACTATGAATGTAATGAATAGGCAATTTGAATTATGTGAATTTAGCCAATTCTTCATTTTTACTCTAAATAGAAATCCCTTATAGATTGTTTTTAGAAAATCTCTCTTGAGCCATGTTGTTTTGCCCGTACTTCGAGGGCAGAATAAGAAATAAATCCTTTTTTCCGGATAGCTTTATGTAATTTAGTATACATGATTACATTTTATATATATTTTTGGAATTGTCAAGTTCTTTTTGCACAAAGATGGAGGACTCCTCACTATATTCATTAGAGTTTATCAGGATACTACAGAGGCACCTCTTGCAAAATTGAGGGTTTTGACAAACCAAGGAAGCTATTGATGGTAACAGAATAACAACCGGGACATTTTTGCCACTGTTAGAATCCATATTATTAAGGCATCTTCGTGGCTCTCACGTAAAACGGTGGGACATTTTTGCCACTCGTAAGGCATTGATTCATAAACACTTATAAAAAGGCACAAAAAAGGGGGACAAAAATGTCCCGGTTTTTATTATGAATCGAGAATCTCGAAAACCTGAAAAAAGTTTTTTTCCAAGATAACTTTATTTTTTTATTAACTTATCATTTTGTCATCGAAATCTGGCACAGAAATTGCGTTAAGTATAATGTAAATGGTAAATGTAACTAAGGAGGTATGATGAAGCGTTTTTACATTGTTTTAGTTCTGTTGTTGTTAGTTTTAGCTTTCTCTGTCTTAGGAACAAGTCCAGAGAAGAAAGGAGTTGTGACGGTTGAAGTTCATTGGTACGGTAAAGCCTTCCAAGGAGAATGCCCAGGCTCAACATATGCGGATTCTGGGACTGCTATTTATGTCTATACAGCAGTTACATCTAATGGTCCATGGTCTTACAAATGTACCGACCGTGTTGCAAGATATGGCGATTATGATGTGCATTTCTATCAAGAGGAAACAAGACGCTGGGTTGAGTTTGCAACCAGTCAACCCCCAGATTCGTCACTCTGGTTAAAGAACGATAATTGCAATATTGTTCGTTTTGATATCAAAAGGAACGGAATAAAAAACCAGGATATTGTGAGGGGATTTTAACTTTTTTCCTTGACAATAACGGAAATTAGTGCATAGAATGGTTAATAAATTAATTTCAAAGGAGGTGACTCCGCTCTAAAAAACGTTCTTAGTCAACTCACAGCGCTATTCTATCTAATAACAACCTTGTTCTAGCATCAAGTGTTTACAAAAGAGCTTTAAAGTTGGTATTCTAAATCGAACGTATGATATTTTTACAGCAAAGCGAAGAGTAAGAGCAAAGAGACATTAACATTAAGGAGGTATGATGAAAAGGCAGAGGAACAGAATCACGGTCATAATTTTGCTGTCGTTGATCCTCTCGGCTTTATTAACGAATAAGACAATGGCAAAAACTCAATCTGCTTTTAACTTTAAGGTTGAAAAGGAAATATTGAACTATCCTCGAAAGCTTGGTGAAGTACTGGAGGTAGTATTTACTGTTTCGTCACCATATGATTTGAATGATACTCGTTTTATGCTATTCTCAATGAAAGGACTTCAGTTAATTTCTCTGGAGCCAATTGGTTTTGTGGCAAGAGAGGAAACAGATGAGCGTTATTTGAAAAAAAGAAGTATTGACAAATGGCTGTGGTTTGAGGTCAAAGCAAACGAAGAGCTGCAATTCAAACTAAAGGCAAAAATAAATGATAGGGCGGAAGAAAAGAACCTAAATACAATCCCCGTTGTAAGCATATCTGTTGGTGTTGAGTCATGGACCGAAGAGCATCGAAGCGGACAAGGGGGGCAGAATTTTGGATTATTTTTAATCGATGAGAAAACAGGTCTGCTGAGTACAAAGAGTGGTTTGATAAGGGAATTGCCAGTTGAGTACCGATACGATGCGGTTGATGGTACATTCTATAAACCTGGTGAATTAGATGTTCCAGTAAATGTTGAATGGAATCGCAGGATAATTAAGATGATGAAGGAATTGGAACCTGCTTTATCAGACTCGGAGGCTCTGTTGCTGCATTCAGATCATTATAGGATTGGAATTCCGCAAGATGCAATATATTGGGATAAGAAAGAAGAATGTTGGATGACTAATGAAAAGAAAATGTTTCAGATATTTTTAAAGGACGGATGGTATGATGCTCTGAAAGAAGGAGTAAGAAATTCATGGATAGAAACTGAGAAAGAGAAAATAAAAGGGCAGAGAAACAATGAAGAGAAGGGGGGCAGCTCAAAAGCAAAATTTTTTCCTCGCGGCTATAGCCCTGGGGATAATTATTTTGATAATTCTGATAGGATTTCGAAGCCGTTTTGTGGCTGGTGGAAATTTAAAGACCACCTCTACAACAAAACCCAAGGATTGTTAGCCAGCGCCAATAGGAGCCCCGTCGTCTATGGCAAAGCAAGGCTATTAATTACATATTGGTATAATTCACAATTCCATCGTGAACTCACAATTTATGATGAAACTGATAGTAACGGATATTTCCACATTGAGTTTGAAATTCCACAAACAGCTACTAACTGCAAAGCATACCCGATAGTATATCCAAGTGGACCTAATTCTTATTGTCCTGTTGTAGATCTGACTGATCCCAATATAACTCAACCAAGCTATTGGAAGGATTCAGATGATTCAACATTATTTATTATGAGAGAGTTAGGTTATGCTACACCCCATGATTTTTTGCCAAATTCCAACCTACTTAATCTTGATACTGTCTGGACCGATACATTCCCTGCAGTTTCTCTACCTCAAAGTGGGTGTATAAACATTTATCAAATTCTTTTGCGTGCGAGAACTCTAAGTACACCAAATCCAACAGACCCGTTAAGAGCCATTTGGGAACCTGCGTACATACCTATTCACGGAGCTGACACAGTATGGACGAGTTATCTTATAGAGAAAGATACAATTTATGTCTCTGGCTGCACACTGTCTGTAAACTATGATACAGATGAATGGGATGACGATATCTTGTATCATGAATTCGGGCACTATCAAATGGATTTTTTTGATAGTGGATTTGACCCTTGGCAAAAGGATACAGCGAATTATAATAGAAACCATTCATGGTGGTTGGATGATACAAGTTACAAAGCAATAGCCTGGATCGAGGGTTGGGCCAATTTTTTCTCTGGATACGCTCGTGCCGGGAGTGTTACCGATACGTTTTTTGTAAATACAGACAAAAAGATTGGTGATGGCAAAGGTTCAAAATTCTATTACTACAATCTTGAGAATCCTTGGGATTATTCTTTGCCTGATTCCTTTCAAGGAGGAGAGTTTTGCGAAGGAGCGGTGACAGGAATCTTATTTGATATTTATGATTCGTACAATGAAGATCCATATCCGCTTGACACATCAAGGTCTGATTCTTTGGCAAGAGGATTCGATTCCGTATTTACCATTATGAGTGATTTTGATCCACCAGATCCTGACACTTCTGAATCACTACATTGCACAAATTGCTGGGGGCTTGTCAAGGTTCAACTTTATTCCCCACCCCAGGTTCAGTTTTATTCCCCACTTTTTCTGAGTTAAATTATAAATGTCACGTTGCAATTTGTCAATATTTAAATCGGTTTTTTCATTCATTTTTTTC
>Ga0315548_1000483_pt1 | contig 36850 bp, 28 predicted proteins | sample SalMarSW160110MG_2_FD_202540 | JGI IMG/M metagenome (GOLD analysis project Ga0315548, IMG submission 202540) | Salt marsh sediment microbial communities from the Plum Island Ecosystem LTER, Massachusetts, United States - Salt Marsh Sediment SW1601-110 ... | reverse complement strand
AGTACTACCAGGGCCGGGCCGATATCGAACTTGGAATAAGAGATGCCGATTACGAAAAATATACTCCGGAATCCCGTCACGCTCTGGTTAAGGCAATGGAAGAGACGTCCCTGGCAAAAGGCGGCGAAAAGGTCGTTTCGGTCACTGCCAGTCAATACGACAGCTACGGCGAATCGGTAACTATAACCAGCAACGGCTTCGAAGGCTACCGGGAATACACACAATATTCGGCCGGTTCGCAGATTACCGTTCAGGACGAAGGTGACCGCAGGCCGAACGGCTATCACTACATAACCTGTGTCAAAAAGGACAGTATCCCTTCAGCCGAGGAAATAGGAACTATAGCAGCCAAACGCACTCTCGATTTGCTCGGCGGCAAAAAAATACAGACCGAGACCTTGCCGGTCATTGTTGAAAATCGAGTCGTGCCGAGATTACTCGGCGGACTTCTCTCACCGATGAACGGAGGAAACATACAACAGAAGCGGTCGTTCCTCGCGGACAAGAAAGGACAGAAAATAGCAAGCGACCAGCTTACGATTATCGATAATCCGTTTATCGTCGGCGGCCTGGGCAGTCGCTTGTATGACGGTGACGGATTCGCGACCAAAAAGAGGGTAATGATAGAATCCGGCGTATTGAAGGAATTCTTCATCGACTGGTACTACAGCAGGAAGCTCGAATGGGAACCTACAACCGGAGGTTCCTCGAATCTTATAATTCCCCCGGGCGAAAGAGGCGTAAAAGATATTATGAAGGACCTCGGCAGAGGCATTTTCGTTACCGGATTCATCGGCGGCAATTCCAACTCCACTACCGGCGATGCTTCAGTGGGAATCATCGGCCATCTTTTCGAGAACGGAGAACCAACACAGGCGGTCGCGGAAATGAATATCGCCGACAACCATCTGAAATTCTGGCACAAGCTGATCGAAGTGGCCAACGACCCGTGGATTTATTCTTCTCAAAGAACTCCGAGCCTTGTCTTCACAGACATTGTCGTCTCAGGAACATAAACATTATAGCTCAACAGGTAAGATGCAGAGCGGCGGCGGCGGCTTTACCGGCCTGTGACAATTCGTTAAATCGCTCGACTGCCCTGTAAGTATCATAGGCCTCCAATACGATATTATATTGCTGCAAAAACTGCGGCAGTCCCTTCGCAACCTTCATCAGTCCCGATGCACCGCAACCGACAATCAATATTGAAGGTTTTGCCATAACGACAGACTGCAAATCCTCCGCAGATAACACGTGGCCCTCTTTTCTGCGCCAATCAGCAAGCACAGTATCGGCAAGAATAATACAATCGCTGGTGTAAGTGACCCGGTCGATAACAATTCTGCCGAACTGATACGAATCGATCCGCACTTTCGATATCCTTATTCATCTTCAATTTTCTGACAATCCGATTCCCGCTTTTAATCGGATAATATCTGAACCGGGCCCAACAGACCGGACTCCAACAGTTGCCATCCCGGATTTGTCCGAATATTGGTTTGTGTCAGGCGATCGTCTTCAGGTAAACTACTGTCACCCACCAGACGGTTTCGCCAGGAATTAATCACTTTGATAACAAGCTCGTTCTGTCCCGATTTTAACAGGCCGGTAATCTCAACTCTAAACGGCTTTGTCCACAGAACTCCGAGGTCATCGCCGTTGAGATGCACGGAGGCGATGCCGGTATCTTTGACGTCTCCCAAATCCAGCCAATATCTTTTTCCCGCGTCCACCGCTCCACCATAGTCGAATGTTTTATTATAGATACCTTTGCCGGAATAGTACTTAATGCCGGAATCGGAACTTTCCGTCCAGCTCATTAATTCTTCGAATTGAACCTGTTCGGGACCTCCCCATGTCGGATTGAAATGAACCTGCCATGGGCCGTTAATCGAACAAACAGATTCGACGACAGGAAAATTCGTCTGCCCGGTACCCTGCTGCTCCGGCGGGATTGGCCTGCGGAAGATAACGAACCAGCAGCCATAGGGAGCAAAATGCAAAGGCACTTCGGTTTTGCCCTCCGCCTGAGCGAACGCCTTGGTATCCCTGATTTGCCCGGTGAGCGGGTCCCATATCTCCGGCTGCCGGCCCGAAATACGGAACATGCAGATACGGTCCTTTTGCTGGTCCGCCTGATTACACACGAAATACATATCTGCATCGCTGATTTTATAATGAATGTAGTCGAACATATCGTCCGATTCGGAATTGTTAACTGCAAAGTCCAGCTCCAATCCAAGTTCCATAAGGACCTGCCGGGTGTTCTTTCCCCATATAACCATTCCTTTTCCGAAAACGTTTTGCCCTAATGAATCAGGTTCGACACCCCATACCTGGTCCGCAATCATCTTAAATTCACTGTCACAATCCGGATAGTCTTCCAGACTCACGGTTTTAACCGGTTTTTCTCCAAAAACAATCGCCCCGTCGGAAACAAGCTGTTTGACTTTTTTCAGCGCCGCCAGAGACAAGACCTTGTGATCCGGCAAAACGAGGATGCGATATTGCATCCCGCTGTCCAGACAAACACGGCCGTCCACAACGCTTGCTCCGCCCAGAAGAACCTCCTCATTGACAACATCGTAATCATAACCGGGCAGGACATTGGCGGGATCGGCTTCCTTTAACCTGACTAAATTCGGGACATGATCCCCCTGATAATACAGGACGTCGGCGACAAATGTCCCCTGCTGTACGAGAAACTGGCAGCGATGTATATAATTCAGAAAGGCCCCGGCGTATTCCCACCATGTAATATTCGGATTAAAGTGAGTGCCGGCAAAATATTCCTGTCCCGGCATACCCATTTCATCCGGCGAACATGTAAAAGTATGAATAAAGCACAGATTCAGACCGGAGCATAATTCATGCTCGAAAGTCGGCTTTTGCGAAGACCACAGCACATCTTCCCAATGCGGACCAATCGAAGTAAAAGCCTCGGCGGCGATATATTTCAAACCGTAGACATGCGCGACGGAAGAAGTTTGTTTCGTATAAAAGCGTTCATACTGCTTCGAGCGGTGCGGCGAAGGGACCCAGAACTCGCCTAATGCGATGTCACTTCGTCCCATACACTTGATAGCGTCGAAAGGGCCTGCGTGTGGCCCGCCCGACTCCGGATGAGTTCCCAAACCGCGCGCCCGCGACAATTCCGAAAAAATCCCATAATGATTCTCCGCCACACAATCACCGACGGTTTTTCTGAAATCCGCAAGAAAACGATTACTCACATCCCGGTTTTCAATAATTTTCCCCGCAATAACAGGAAGATATGGTGTAATATCATAGCCCCTGCGTTCGGAAAATTCCCTCTGGAAGTACCGGGTCCAGTTCGCCCCGCCGCATTCCCAGCTATCGGTATGCAGATATTTCAATGTCGTCCCGACATGCGGGCCCATCTCGTCGAGCAAAGGCACAATGACAATGTCCCAATAGCTTCTGAAAATATCGGCATCCATATAATCGATAACGTGACCTTTCCAGTCGCCGCTGTAAGTCGAAACTCCGACGCCGTTGAGGGTGTAACCGAAACGCAGAACCATCCACCTGCCGGAGGGAACCTGCCAATTCAAAGTCCCGTCTTCGGAAAGATTGCCGGTAAGGTCCACAACATCTTCCAACAGGGCATCTTCTTCGCCTTCGACAGCCGGTACGTCCTCCAGCAGAAAACGGCAGTCGGGGGCCGCCCAGCCGATTTCTTCGAAGACCGCTTTTTTCTCCAAATCCCGAATAGGCCTGTGCGTCTGTCCCGTGGTAGAACCCGGCGACTGATATTTTAACGGGTAAGCCAGAACGGCGATGTCACGATAGTAATCCGATACGTGTTCAGGCTCGGGGAGTTTTTGTTCCGCCTGCCCGGGGCCGTCGATTTCAACCTCCGACCACGTTAACGTTTTCGCCGCCATATCAGGCGTCACCGGTGGCCCGCCCAGGTTCCATCCGCTTTGAATGTTCAGACTCAATTCCAGGCCAAGCCGGTTCGCTTCCTCGACGGCGTACACAAAAAGTTCCGTCCATTCAGGGCTTGCGAACATCGGCCCGGCCGGGACCTGCCGATTGTTCCGCTGGTCCGCCCCGCCGGCATCGACAATCAAAGCGCCGCTGAATCCTTTCGCTTTCATCTGTTCCAGGTCGCGGGTAATCGCCTGTTTGGTGACATTGCCGTTGAGCCACCACCAAAAACAGCGAATCCCGGCGCTGCGGGGAGGCTGCCGGAATCCTTCTTCGACAGTATCAAAGGTACAAAGCTGCGTTTGCAATTGCCCACGACATGCGGCACTGACAAATATGACACATATACACAGACAAAAAAACGATATGTTTTTAATCGCATTTCGTAAATACATAAAGCCGGTCCTTTCTTGTTTATTTTCGATATTTATTTTGCCACAGATATTAAATTATCGCAACTATCGTTTCGCATCAGGATACAGGATAACAGTTTAAATAATAAAGATAATGATCAGTGTTCGTAGGCAACTACAACGAAAATCTCAGGGATTTATATTGCATATCCGAGCCTGAGCTGTTATATTGTTGATAGCTATGGAGTCAGGCAGGTCAATAGCAAAGATGGAATAATCATCTAAGTTTCGCACACCAAGAGCCGGTCTGCAACATAGGTTCACAGGCTATGCCGTCATGTCATCATTTTTTGAGAGGGTAGGAAAATGAAACGTTCAAGCATCACATTTCTTTGGATTAGCTGTTTTCTGATGAGTTTTTCGGTCTGGGCGTCCGAGGGTGTCCTGGATACGACTTTTCATTCGCCTGACGGATATGTGTTATGGGATGGTGGGTCCGGGTATGATCGGGGGCGTGATATAGCCCTGCAGTCCGATGGGAAGATTGTGGTGACCGGATATATGACCAATGGCACAGACAATGATCTTATGGTAATACGTTACAACCAGGACGGCACGCTGGATGCCGGTTTTGGCATCAATGGCGCGTATATTTATGACGGTGGAAACGGCAATGACGGCGGGTATGGGATTGCCGTGCAATCGGACAACAAGATCCTGGTGGCAGGTGATTCTTTAAACGGTACAGATGATGATGTCATCGTGTTAAGACTTGATACGGACGGGACCCTGGATCCGAACTTCGGTTCAAACGGAATATTTACTTTTGACAACGGCAATGATGCGGCTATTGACCTTCTAATTCAATCAGACGGTAAGATCGTGATTTGCGGCTCGTGCAGCAACGGCACGGATAGTGACCTGCTTGTGATGCGCTTGAATGCGAACGGTACCCCGGATACGACCTTCGGTACCAATGGGGTGGCCATTTATAACGGGGGAAACGGTCACGACTCTGGATCGCGCCTTACTATACAGAATGACGGCAAGATCCTGGTGGCCGGTAACAGTCACAACGGCTCGGACCATGATATTATAGTTGCCAGATTCGATGCCAACGGTATCTCAGATACTGCCTTCGGAACCAACGGAGCCGTTCTTTATGACGGTGGAGACTATGACCGGGGATACGGCATTGACACAAACTCCAATGGGAACATCCTGGTAACGGGCCTTCGGACTCAACCTGACGCAAACAGTATAGACTACGATATTCCTGTCATTTGCTTTAACAACAACGGTGACTTAGACACGAGTTTTGGGAATAACGGGATCGTACTCTACGATGGTGGCATTAGTGAACAGTGCTATGACTTAATAGTACAGAATGATGACTCTATTCTCATTGTCGGATATAGCGGAAACAATATCGGTGGAATGTCTGAATGGAGCCTGATAGTCTTGAAGTATGCTCAGAACGGCACTTTAGATACGACGTTCGGAACCAATGGCGTCTATCGATATAATCCAACGGATAAAACCGAATGGGGCTACGGCCTGGCCCTGCAAACAGACGGCAAGATCGTGGTCACCGGACAGGCCCATAACGGCACGGATGATGATGTAATTGTCCTGAGATTAACCAACAGCGCCAGTGACAGTAACGAACCCAATGAACCGGCCGGCCCAGGTGATCCCAATGAAAACAAGCCGGTGATTTTCGCAGATCCCAACCTCGAAATCGTGGTGGAGACGACTCTTGGGGTCACTGATCCCACACCCAGTGATATGCTTTCGCTTTATCGTCTTGATGCGATGTCTCTGGGGATTGTGGACATTACAGGCATCGAGTATGCCACGAATCTGAATACGCTCGATCTGCGGTTCAATCAGATTGCGGACATCAGTGAGCTGTCCGGTCTGATAAACCTGACGTGGTTGGGTATATATAGCAACCGGATTTCTGATTTGAGTCCGCTCTCCGGTCTTACGAGTCTTCAAGAACTGGACCCAGGAAACAATCAAATCAGTGACATCAGTGCCATCTCGAACATGACCAATCTTACATATCTGGACCTTTCCCAAAATCAGATCACAGATGTGAATGCTCTGTCCGGCCTGACAAATTTGACGCGGTTATACTTATCTAATAACCAGATTACGGATGTGAGTCATTTGAGCGGCCTGAACAGTTTGGTTACACTTGATCTCAATCGAAACCAGATTGTCGATATCAATGCCCTGTCCGCCCTGACGGCACTCGAAGGTCTTTGGCTTCACAACAACCAGATCACCGATGTCAGCATTTTGACCGGCTTTACGAACCTTACAACTATATGGCTTCAGCAGAATCCACTCAACGATAATGCCTACTGTTCTGATCTAACCACAATTGCTACGAATAATCCCTCATTGACCACGCTGCAGTACACACCCAATCTCAGACCACCCACAGGGCTCTCTGCCTCCGACGGGACTTACGCCGACAAGATCCGGATCACCTGGGATCTGCATTGCAATGGACCATCGTATACAAGTTTCTACCAGGTGTCTCGTTCGGACTCGGCTTCCGGCGTCAAATCGGCAATTTCCTCATGGCAGAGCGCGACTACTTACGATGATACTACAGCCGTTCAGGGGACTACATATACCTACTGGCTCCGGGTAGCGACGAGTGACCAGGGTGAATACGCCACGGACTACAGTGACTCGGATACTGGTTCGGTTGCAGGCAGTGGACCCAGCGAGCCCAACGAACCCAGCGAGCCCGGTGAACCAAACGAGCCTGGTGAGCCCAACGAGCCGAATGATGTCTCGCCGTTGTTTATGTGGTCGCAACCGCCGATCCTGATCGGTTACGATCCGAACTTTAATGCTGTGCCATCCTTCTGCGGGGGATATGCCCCATCAAAGAGTACTGTGATGGAAACCGGACGCAGGTCCTGGCAGATTGTGGCTGATGACTTCACTTGTCTTGGCCCCATGCCCATAACGCGGATTCGGTGGTGGGGTTCGTACAAGGCATGGACGCAAACCGACCCTCCGGAACTACAGCCTGATGCCTGGCGCATCGGCTTTTGGACCCATGAACCGGATGATTCCGAGGAACCACCCTTTGTTCAAGTTTTGGTGCATGAATTTGAAATTTCTGCAGACCGAATTGTACGGGTTCCTGTTGGCCTGAATACACTTCCAAGCAACGGCCCTGAGACCCTGTTCCAATATGACGTTGCCCTGGAGCCTTATGAATGGTTCCACCCCTTTGAAATTTCCTCCAAGCATAATGTTTTCTGGATCAGCATCGTAGCGGTGTATCCTGAAGACATATCCAGACAAAATCATTGGGGCTGGTCCACTCGACCTGAGCCCTGGCGTGAACCGGCCCAGAGTTTTGTGCTTTATGACGACGGCCCCACGCCGGATGTCACCCTGTGGCCCGGCATATTATATCCAATCACCAGCAAAGCGATCTGCGCACAAGAACAGGACCTTGACATGGCCTTCGAACTACTGACCGAGTCTCCCTGGGTTTACCGGGATCAACCCTTTATGACGGTTGAAGATTGGCCTTTGGTCAGGGATGAGATGTCTATGCTCGTGGTCCCTCACGACCCGATGATTGAACGTGAAGCTGCTGACGACTGGCAATGTGAACAGCCGGGTCCGATTACTGCAGTCTCATGGTATGGGTCATATCTGGGTTATGCAAACGAAGCCTGTGCGTGTGATCAGGCGCCTGATCCACGCAGGCCGGATTTCTTTATATTATCCATCTTTGAAAATGCAGACCCGGACCAGGCAATGCCCTACGACCATCCGGGGGCAAAGATCTGGGAATTTTGGACAAATGAATTTGAGGAAGTCCTGATCGGTTCCGAATGGCAGCCTGCAGAAGAACCCAATGAAGCCGTCTTTCGCTACACGGCCCGATTACCGGAGCCGGAGTGGTTCATCTGCGACGGTTCGGTTCGGACTCTGTGGTTTAGTGTGGTTGCTGTGTATGAAGAACCACTTGATGCAATCCCCTATCAATGGGGCTGGACAACACGTACCCATGAATTCGGAGCCGGCGCAAAGTGGAAAGACGTTTCTGACCACATGAGTATGTCCCCAATATGGTGGCCGGCAAAGGACTCCGCGGATCAGGACATGGATATGTGCTTTACCCTGTACACCGTGCCTGCGTCGCCCGGCCCTATTGCCCTTTGGCCACTGGATGAGGCTTCCGGTGACATTGTCCATGATATAGACAACCGTCACAACGGCGTACTCCATAACGGGAGCTGGACCGAAGGTCGGATAAACGGGGCCCTTGAGTTTAACGGCTCTAATACGTATGTGGATATGGGTGACAGTGACCTGTTGGCTCCCGATGAAATGACCCTGGCTTTGTGGCTCGAACCGGAGCACATGGGCGGAGTTCGCCATGTGCTCAACCGAGCGCATACCGAAGACTTCACCGATTATGCCGTTCTGTGTCACCTGGCCGGGATGATTGAATTCGTATTCGACGAGCGAGGCTCCGGGCCGGGTTCTATAGTCAGTAATACTCGATTGGCTCTGGGCGAATGGGCGCACGTGGCGGTTACACGTGATCCGGCCCAGGCCGCTATATTTATCAACGGCCAAAGGGAAGGGGCAATGCCCTGTGGCAATCGCTCAACAGGTGAAGGATTCAAACTAACTATCAGCTCACGCCGGGGTCAGACTCGTTTCTTCCACGGCAGGATTGACGAAGTACATCTATATGACCAGGTCCTTTCGGATGAACAGATTATCCAGTTGGCCAGCATCCCGGAGCAATAACAGAATTTATATGTTCAGAATATCCTGCGTTTTCGCAGCCGGCCAACCAGAACTATGCCAAAGCCGCACAAAAGAACTGCATCCGGTATGGGCATTGCGGCGGTGAGTCCCGACACACCGTCGAAACCGACAGGCCCGATGAAGTTCGCTGCACCCGTATTCGGATTAAGCGTGAAAAGAGCATCGTTAAGCACAGCATAAAGCGTACCATCCGATGAGAACGTTAACCCGCCCAGAAAGGTTCGAGATACCAGGCCGGTAGGCCCTATCAGTGTAGCCTCGGCGTTCGTCTGGTTTATCGTATAAAGGTTATAGGAAGTCTGACTCAGGCCGTATAAAACACCATTTGCATCGAAATCAAGTCCATCAATACCAAAGCTCATATCTCCGATTGCGGTCGATTCCGGAATAGTCAGCTCAAAACTCCATAGCGTATTTATAGAAACAAAACTTCGACTCAGAAAACCAATACCATCGCGACGGAATGCTATACTTCCTTCCCCACTGGTAACAACGCCGATGTCAATCGTTGCCAGGGTATGCCCGGTCGCAGCATCGAGTTGCCGAATCCTGTCGGCGTTCTGATCGAACGTATAGATAGCCGCACCCAGATTCGAAAGACCGAATCCCTTCATTGATGAATCCAACATACCGATAAGCGTACCGGCGCCGGTAGCCGGATTTATGGAAAGAAACTCTTCATTGAAGGTAATAGCGAAAAAATGATCCGCCCGGACCATATCCGAAGATATAAAGCTCAGCGTTGCTATTGAAAAAATGAGCAGTTTTACCTTCATTATTTATTGTTTCGCCAGAACAAAACTAATGATAATACGGCCGGATACAAAATCAGACGGACGGTAAAAAGGATATCCTATTCATGGAATTGTACAACCTGTTGATATATATCGATTCTCCTCCTGATAGTGCATCACCATCCGCCAACTTTATTTCATCTCCTTCTGCTTTTACGGTAACCGCCCGAATACTACGGACGTCCAAAAAGAATTCGAGCTATGGCCCGGAGAGAATATCTGGCTTTGTTTGCACACTGATAATTGATGAATCGTATTTTTGTCAAGGATAATATCCATAAATTCTGTAAAATTCAGTTATTCATCACTAAAACTTACCGCGATATACAAACAAAGGAATTTTCATATAAAAGTGTATTTTCTTAGTGGTTATTGCAGGCCGTCTCAAAGTAGAGTATCTTTAACTATAATCGACACCAGTGGATAAGGATAAAAAACCGAATACTATTATGGAGTGCACGAATATGAGTTTATTCGACTATTTCGAGAAGGCCAGTGGCATCGGCATTTTGGCGACCGCAGATTCCGACGGTATGGTTGACCTTGCCGTTTACGCCAGGCCGGAAGTTATTGATGAAACAACAATCGCATTTATCATGCGCGAGCGTCTCAGTCATCAGAACCTCAAATCCAATCCACATGCCGCGTATATGTTCATCGAACAGGGCGAAGGATATACCGGCAAAAGATTGTATCTGACCAAAATCCGGGAGGAAACCAACACTTCCTTAATTGAAGAGATTGTCAGAAAAAAACCGGAAATATGTGACCCCAATGACGACTCGAACAAATACCTCGTGATTTTTCAGATTGAAAACATCTGGCCGCTCGTCGGCGAAAAAAAATAGTCGAAAAGGCGATAAATCATCGCTTGAGTATTTGGAAATTGTTTCTGATTCGATTTCTACCCGGAGCCGTATTCCTCGGTCTTGTGCCGCACGATCCTGCCGTCGATCATATAAATAACATCCTCGGCAATATTAGTTGCATGGTCGGCGATCCGCTCCAAGTGACGCGAGACCGAAAGAAGATGAATCAATGAAGACATCTGTTCGGGATGTCTTTGAATTGACTCCTGTATTTCGATATACATCCGGCGGTTCATGCCGTCAACTTCGTCGTCATCGACACAAACCTCATGGGCAAGTTCGGAACTCATGTTAACCAGCGCATCCAGACTCTTATTTAACATCTCCTCGGTCTTTTTACTCATGCTCGAAAAATCGAAATACGCCTGTACCGGCGATTGAGAGACGAGATAGGCCGACCTTTCCGCGATATTGACCGCCAGATCCCCGATACGTTCGAGATCATTATTAATTTTCAGGACCGCTACAATAAAACGAAGGTCAATAGCAACCGGCTGATGCAAAGCGAGTATCTTCAAACATTCCTCTTCGACCTCAACCTCGAAATCGTCGATTTGAATATCATCTTCGATGATCTTCTGTGCCAAAGCGGCATCCCGTTCCTCGATCGAGCCGATTGCCTCATGGACCGCGGTCTCGACTCTCGCCCCGAGGTTCAGGATTTTCTTCTTCAAATTTTCAATTTCACGCTGCAGGTGTTTAGGCATTATTCGATTCCTCATATTTTGAAATCTGTTTTAATTAAATCAGCCAAACCTCCCTGTGACATAATCTTCGGTCTGTTTTTCCCCGGGATTCCGGAATATTTTCGTTGTCTTATCGTATTCAATCAACTCACCAAGGCAGAAAAAGGCGGTGTATTCGCTGACCCTGGCGGCCTGCTGCATATTATGGGTAACAATTACTATCGTATAATCGCTTCGCAAGCTGTCCATAAGGTCTTCAATTTTTCCCGTTGCGATCGGGTCCAGCGCCGAGCACGGCTCATCCATCAAAAGAACGTTCGGCTTCGTCGCCAAAGCCCTTGCGATACATAACCGCTGCTGCTGGCCGCCGGAAAAAGCCAGCGCCGACTTTTTCAAATCATCTTTCACTTCATCCCACAGCGCCGCCGACCGCAGGCTTTCCTCCACGGCTTGCTGCAAATCGCCGCGTTTTGTAATGCCCTGTAATCTCGGCCCGTATGCGACATTGTCGAAAATAGTTTTCGGGAAGGGATTGGGTTTTTGAAAAACCATTCCGACCTGCTGCCGCAGATTGACCAGGTTGATTTGCTTTTCGTAAATATCCTGACCGTTCACAAACATTTTTCCTTCGACACGTATATTCGGAATAAGGTCGTTAATGCGGTTGATGCTTCGCAGGAACGTACTTTTGCCGCACCCGCTCGGCCCGATAATGGCGGTAACCGTACAGGGATAGATTTCCATCGATATATTTTTGATACCCATTTTCGAGCCGTAATAAAAACTGAAATTTTCCGCTTTTATCACCGCATCGGCACACTCCCGGACCGGTTTTGTTTCTTTCTTTGATTTACTCGCGCTGTTCTCTTTCAATCCTTGTATAACCTCCAGAGGACCATGTTCTTCTTCCCGGGCTTTTACCGATGACGACAACATCTTAGCATTACCTTTCTGCATTACAAATATTTTCTCCCGGCCAAGACCATTCTCATTGACCTTTCAATCGCTTAAACACTCTCGAACGAATTATAATTGCAAGGGCGTTCAAACACAGAATCAAAAGAACAAGCGTGACAACCATCCCGAACTGATTATGAGGCACTTGAGCGGAAAGTTTATCTCCGACCGCCATATCCCAGCTTCCGTAAGAAAGAGTCCGGGTGGTTTGAAAAATCGACTTTGGCAAAGGCCCTACCGTTATCCCCGCGGTAAATAAAATCGGTGCGGTCTCGCCGGCCACCCTGCTCAGACTCAATATAACACCGGTCAATATCCCCGGAAGGGCCGCCGGCAGTGTCACTGCCATAAACGTTCTGAAGCCGCTCGCTCCGAGGGCCAGCGACGCCTCCTTGTAAGTTTGAGGGACCGTCTTAATCGCCTCCTCACTCGAACGAATCATTACCGGCAGTGTCAGCACGGCAAGAGTCAGTGAACCGGCCAGGATACACGGTTTCGAAGGTCCGCCGAACAGGGGAATGAAAAATAAAACAAAAAAAGCCATGCCGAACAGGCCGAAAACAATACTCGGAACGCCGGCAAGAGTATTGATAGACATACGGATAATCCTGATGACCGGGCCTTCCTTTGTGCATTCGGTTAGATATGCAGCGCTAACAACTCCGAACGGGACAACAAAAATCATGCTCAAAAGAGTCAACAACAGCGTGCCGAAAATCTCCGGGCCGATCCCGCCGAAATAATGTCCCGGCGTACCGTCATCGATAAAATATCGCCAGTAAAAAGACCACCTCGGTTCGAGCATTTTATCAAGATTGTCCCCGATATATCCGAACAAAGGCTCCAATTCGGTCCCGGCGAATTGTTCGGCTCGACTGATTTCAGTTCTCACCAAGGACCTGCTCGACTCCGTCGCAAGGTGTTCCTTAGGGGACTGTTCGACCCACTTTTCTTTCCAGTATAATCTATGCAGCAGCTTTTTCGCCTGGTCCCAGCGAGTTGCGCCGTATCTGAATTGTGCCAGGGCCGACGAATCTTCGGCCGGTCCCCGACCAAGCAGTTCTGTTATAATCTGCTCCAGCTCAGCCAGTTCCTGTGCGTATTCATCCCTTTTGTCCAAATCGGTTGCCGCTGCCGCCTTCTGATATTGCCTTGCCAACTGAAAAAAAACACTCGCCGCCGTACCGACAAAACGCTCATCGTTTTCATACTGTAAAACATACTCGATATCTCGATGTATTTGCTCGATACTATTACTCGAAAAGGCATCCGTTAGCTTGTCGCGAATATCCCGGCTAAGCGAACGCAGTGCGGTATATTGCTCACGCGGAACTTCTTTGAGTCTCAGCTCTTTTCCAAAATCTCTGTGAATGTCTTTGGCCCGGTCTGTGAGCTGTTCGATATCAACGCCGCTTTTGAAATTGTCAATCATATCATACACGCTCGCCCGAACGGCGTCAGTTCTTTCGGCTTGTGCGCGAACCTGCTCCTGACCGCCATGTCCGAATTCGGCCAACTGCATCTTGCGAAACTCCACAGTTCCCTTGAAAAATACCGCACCGAATCCCCTGTGAAGCATGGGGCCGAGTATTACAAATAATACAATAACCATAGATAAAACGGCGAAGCCCGTTATCACCGTGAAAACCTTATCGAACATGGTACGGTAACCGGCTTTCATTTACGACTTTCCCAAAGATTTTCTTGCTCTTGTCAGAAAATATTCGCTTACGAGATTCAACATTAAAGTCATTACAAGCAGTAAAAGCCCGATTGCAAAAAGCGCCCTGTAATGGTCGGAGCCTTTGACCGTCTCGCCCATCTCTCCGGCAATCGAAGCCGTCATTGTACGAACCGACTGAGACATGTCCCACCATGGATGAGGAATCTGACTGGCATTGCCCGAAGCCATCCATACGACCATTGTTTCCCCTATCGCCCTCATCATACCCAATACAATCGCCGCAATAATCCCGCTGTGCGCCGCCGGTATGACCACCTTGAACGTTGTCTCGAAACGCGTTGCCCCGAGCCCGTACGATGCTTCTCTCAATTCCCTGCCCGTGGCCGAGATAGAATCTTCGGCGACACTAATGATGGTCGGAAGCGCCATAATCGACAGCAGCAAGGAAGCATTCAGGGCATTTGTCCCTGTGGCAAAGCCAAAATACTTCTGCAGCCACGGCGCCAGAACCAGAACCGCGAAAAACCCGTAAGCCACCGAGGGAATCGCCGCCAGAATCTCAATGACGGGTTTGATGATATTTCTTATCCGAAAAGGTACGATGTCGCTGAGGAATACAGCGGCCAGGACGCCTATTGGAACAGAAAATATAAGAGCGGCCAGTGTTACATAGACCGAGCCGACAATCAATGCAAGGGCGCCGAATTCGGGTTCACCATGCGCTTCGGGATACCAGGCCGTACTGGTCAGAAATTCAACGATGCTGAACTTTCCCAGAAACGGAAATGCTTCCAGAATGACAAACAGAAAAATCAAAAAGACAACCAGAACCGAGGTGCAGGTCAACAAAAAAAGGGCCAGACGACCAAGGTGTCTGAATAAAAATCCCTTGATATCCTGTCCAAACGTAAGAACCAGCGGCTGCTTGAAATCAACCGCCGGCCGTACTGTCTGTTCGGTATTACCGCCGTTCATTATTTTATTTGCATCTCAAAATGGAATCTTAATATTTCAGTAGCTTGTTACAGCCACAAAACCCTTGTCTTCAACAACTTCCTGCCCGCTTTCGGTAAGATGGAACGTGACGAACTTATGGGCCATGGAACCGAGTTTCGGATAACCGTTTGTGAACATAAACAAAGGTCTCGATACCGGATACTTCCCGCTCATTATCGTCTGGATAGACGGTTTCACCCCGTCTAAGGTCACAGCTTTAACACCCATCTGGACAAAACCGTAACCGACGTAACCAATCGCTCCGCGCGTGTTCTTCATTCGTGCGAAAGCCTGGGGATTCGAAGTGACATATTCGACGCTCGACGCCATTTTCTGCTTCTTCATAATGAAACTGTCAAAGGTGTCGTATGTCCCGGACTCCGTATCCCGGCTGATTACCACGATGGGAATATCAGGGCCGCCGAGCTCTTTCCAGTTCTTGATTTTACCTAAGTAAATATCACGAACCTGCTCGGTGGTCATCGAATCAACCGGATTCGAGGGATGAACCACGATGCAAACGCCGTCCATCGCAACCACATGGGCGACCGGAAATACGCCCTTGGCGACGGCATCTTTGAATTCCTGGTCCTTCATAAACCGGCTCATCGTCGCAATGTCACATCGGCCGTCGATAAGCGCCGCCGCTCCCGTGCCGCTGCCGCTTTTATTTACGGTAATTGTAACATCCGGATACATATCCCTGAACACCTCGGTAAAGCCATCCGCTATAGGCCCCACCGTCGTAGAGCCTTCAATGTGAAGCTTCTCGGCGCCTGTAGCGTCTGCGGCCGCAACCAAAGCCAGCATCATCAATCCGCATATAATTAACTTCCTCATTATTATACTCCTTAATAGACTTTATTTAACACACTTAACATATTCAGGATTTATTGCAAAAACATCAATTTACAGTAAGCATCTTGCTATCAGAATTTGAGCACTAAATCACACTGCAATCTTCGATAATCCAAATTACGACCTGCGGCGCCTGTACCGTCGTCATCGTGGAAGTATGTCGTTGCAGCCTGCACATTTTTAGCTACCTGATATGTAAAGCCGAATCTATGGCCCCTGCCGTCGGTACCGCCGCCAATGAAGTCCGAATCGCTCATGGCGCCGACAACCGCGTCCGCTGCAAGCACCCTGTAGTCGTAGGAGACTTCCCACGAGCCCGGATCTTTTGCCTTGTTAAGTTTGCCCCCGATAAGCCAGCCTGTATCTCTGTTGGTTGAGGCAACGAGATTCCGGACCCAGCTACCATAAAATGTTACCGGCATTGAGTCGTATTTGAAACCATATTCGCCAAAAATCTCAAGAATATCATAATCGCCGGCAAACATATTCGCGTCTGAGGTATTGCCGAAAAAGCTGCTCGAATCAGACCATGTGCTTTTAAGGTCGCCGCTGCCTTTTATATTGCCGTAGTCCCAGTAACTTGCACCGCCGAGAAAATAATCGGAATCTCCCATCTTGTGTTTGATATATGTTTGCGCACCCCACAACAACGTATCTACTCCGCTGGAACTTTCATCGACCCAGAAGCCGCCGCCATTGAAAAACAGTTGGTCTTCACCAAGAAACGGCTTACTAAGCTGTATCGCCAAGCCTTCGGGATTAAGGTCGCCGTCCCAGACGAGTTGATTTTTGCCGACTTTATAAAACGGATTCTTTACTTTACCACCGACTACATTGAATCCATCCATTGCTTTCGGATGCCAGTTGAAGTAAGCAAGGTCCAGCCAGAAATCCTTGCTGGAAAAGCTGTCTTCAAGGTCCTGATTCGCCGAGACAGGGTCTTTCGAGCCGCTGGCGAGTCTGAATGCTACATCCCATTCATTGTTGACTATCGCTTCAAGCATCAATCTCGCACGAATCCGATGGCGGTCAACACCGTTCTTCCATCCTACGGTGGTCGTGCCCGTTTCCTCGTCAATATGTTCATGACGATACCTCAAATCACCGGAAATCTTGACTTTTTCCGCCCACTTGAGGGCCTCCGGCAGTGTTAAATCTTCCGTCGTACTCTGCTTTGCCTCTAACCTGGTTACCTTCTCCTGTAATTCTGCAAGCTGCTCTTTCAGCTCGCCAAGCTCATCGGAACCGGCCTGTGCAGCCGACAACCGGCAGAGAACAATTGCAATACCCACTATCAGCAAAATTCCTTTCCTCGCTTTATCCTTTCTCATTTGTACATCTCCAATATTACTTCACTACTTTTTTGCGATGTTCCAAGCCGATCTTGAACAGCGATTTCGCCTTTCAATACTGTAAATTAACTAAGAATTGTTAGGCTAATATCAGGCGTATGTTAAAATTGTGTTAATATTAACAACTGCCACACCGACTTAGTTGTAAGTGTAATAAATTACCGAATTGCTACAGAATCATCTTTGGTCTTAACCAACTGACAAATACATAGTGAACGTACTACCGGCGCCGATTGTGCTTTGAACTGTTACATACCCGCCGTGCACCTCGGCGATATGCTTGACAATAGCCAGCCCGAGTCCCGTCCCACCCAGCTTGCGGCTGCGACTTTTATCAACCACATAAAATCGCTCGAATATTCTGTCCTGATATTTCCTGGCGATGCCGCAGCCGTTGTCACGGACCGAAATCGCTACCATACCATCTGTCTTGGCCACCGTGATTTGTATCCGAGCCCCCTGCTCGCTGTACTTGACGGCATTGTCAACAAGATTCAATACCGCCTGCTCCAGCAGGGCAGTATTCATCTTCGCCTGAATATCCTTATCGCAATCCAGATTAATTGTAATATCTTTCTCCTCGGCTTTTATCAAAGACATTTCAATGACCGAGGCGAGCATCGGCCGAACGGATTTCTTCTCAAAAGCTATCTTCCTGTCCTTACCGCCCTCTTCGAGACTGGAAAGGGTCAACAAATCCTCGACAATGGCATTGAGCCGGTCCGAATGCCTGGCAATTATCCGAAGAAACCGTTCGGCTTCCTTCGGCTCCGTGATAGCACCTTCCTGTAATGTTTCGACAAAACCCTTGATCGAGGTTATCGGCGTTCTCAATTCATGCGAGACGTTCGCTACGAAGTCACGCCGGAGATTCTCCAGGCGACGCACACGGGTCATATCGCTCAGAACGATAACGGCCCCGCTCCTGTGGCCCTTGCCGTCGGTCAGCCCGGCGCCGTCGAGCCGAATGATTCGCTCGTCCTTGCCGGATAAAACAATATCAGTCTCGCCGGGATTTTCTTCGCTCAGAATGTTCTGTACATATTTTTGCAGATCCGGATTGCGGATTACTTCCTCGACATTACGGCCCTGGGCTTTTGTCCGGTCGATATCGAGAAAATTCGCCGCCGCCTTATTCACACTGACAATATGACCCTGCGAATCAACCGCCAGGACGCCCTCAACCATACTTGAAAGAATCGCATCCGACTCGTTTCGCTGCCTGGTTATCGTTTCAAACTTCTTTTGCAGTTGTCTGGCCATTTCATTCAACGCAAGAGCAAGCTCGGCCAGCTCAATCTGCTTCGGCACGGGGACTCGCAGACCAAGCTCGCCCGCCGCAAACCGCTGGGCGGTGTCCTTCATCTGCTCGATAGGCCGGCTTATTCTTCGGGAAATTACCAGGCTGATTCCCGCCGCAAAAACAGCAACAATAAAAACGCTCAGAACAATCTTGTTATATATAATTTTAAGCTCATGATTAATAGCCGTTGCGGGGATGGCCGTTCGAATAACTGCAAGGATTTTACCCTGTTCTTCTATCGGGATGGCTATGTACATCATCTTTTCGTTCAGTGTATTGCTGAATCTCAAAGACCTGCCCATACCTTTTTCAATTGCATCCTTAATCTCCGGACGATTACTGTGGTCTCCCAATTCTTCATCTTTATCTGATTCACCGATAACCCGGCCGTCGGGCAGGATGACGGTAATCCTTGTCGAGCTGCTTCGACCCAGTATCTTCGACTGCTCGTTTATCTGCTTAAAGTCCAGTTGTTTTAGTCCCGGGAGGATTTGCTGTTCTACCAGGCGGGCGCGGACCTGAAGGTCGCCCGCTATCTGGTTATAATAAAACTGCGGCAATAATCGTGACAGATACACGGTAATGATTAGTAACGCTATAACCGTTATCAGTAAATACGCCGGGAAAAGCTGCCACAATAAACGTCGCTGAGACATTGATTAGTCCTTAAAACGGTAGCCGACTCCTCTGACTGTTTCAATATTACCGCCGCAGGAGCCTAACTTCCTGCGAAGCGATACTATCTGAACATCCACCGCCCGGTCTGTTACAAGATAATCATCACCATGAACGGCGTCGATAATCTGGTACCGGGTAAAAACAAGGCCGGGACGCTTGGCAAGGGCGTATAGAATATTGAACTCAGTAAAGGTCAGTGACACCGGCTTTTCTTTGACAAGAACCTCACGGCGGTCGGGATTGATTGTTAAATCACGTATCTTTATCGGCGGCCGTTCCAAATCTCTGCTGACCGTCCTGTGCAGAATTCTGCGAATTCTTGCCGTCAGCACTTTCGGACTGAACGGCTTTGTCACATAGTCGTCGGCACCAAGCTCGAGGCCGGTGACAATATCCGTCTCCTCGCCTTTGGCTGTTAGCATGATAATGGGAATCCGTTCGGTCTTGACGTCGCTTTTTAACTTCCGGCAGACTTCCAGGCCGTCTATACCGGGGAGCATTAAATCCAGTATTATCAAATCAGGCGTTTTGCCCCTGGCCTCGTTAATAGCTTCTTCGCCGGAAGTTGCCGTGACGATTTTATAGCCGTTCTTATTGAGATTATACCTGATTAATTCGAGGACATCTTCCTCGTCATCGACTACGAGAATACGTTCATTTGCCATGGTTCTTATCCTGACTTTATAACCGGTTTATGAACATAGTGATATATTCATGTTAGCATATTGTTATCGTTTTGTTAAAGTTTTATAAGCTTTTTTACACTAAAGCTCGGCTACACGTTTTTTACATTAAAATCAGGCATCCTTAAACAAAACACATCAATAACCGGCGCAAAAGCGGAATATTCTCTAAGGCAGTTGAGGAATTTGGTGACGCAATATACCAAGAAAACCAGCGGTACATGGCAAATGGAGAAATAAACGGAGCAGGAGGGATTCGAACCCCCGTTACCTTTCGGTAAAACGGTTTTCAAAACCGTCGCGATCAGCCACTCTGCCACTGCTCCATATTCAATAATCGCATTTCGTCAATCCTTACCCGGAACATTCATAAACCTTTCCGGGTATTTTCCCTATTCTATAACACAAAACCTGCTTTGCAAGCAAATTAGCGGCTAAATAACGGCACTATACACCCTGAAAAATTTTGAAAATTTTCCGATTTTTTAGTTGACATTACATAGTATGCAATACATAATAAGTATAACATAATAAAAAATACGATACAAAACATATACAAGGAGCTTTTATGAAATTCGAAAGTCAGCTACTCAAAGGTATCGCCCCGGTGGTCGTTCTGGAGATTCTCTCCCGCGGGCCTATGTACGGCTACGAGCTGAGCCAGTCCATCGAACAGCGAAGCGGTGACATCCTGAGCCTCGGCAAGGGCACACTCTACCCGCTGTTGTACAACCTCGAAGCTAAAAAGCTAATCAAAGGCAAATGGGAGACGAACCAGTCCAGCCGAAAGAGAAGATATTACTCCATAACCGGCAAAGGTAAAGACGAGTTAGTCAGACAAAAGGCCCAGCTCAAAGAATTGACTACAGGCCTGAATCTCGTCTTCGGCGGGGCACTCGCCACCGTGTAAGCATATTTAGCCCCCAAATTTATTTGGGGGTCCGTATGAAATAATACGAATTAAAATTTCCGAGGTCACTATGGCAAAGGAAAATAAAAAAGACCAAATAGAAAATCTTCCCTCCTGCGTCTGCGAGTTTATCAACCGGGTCATCAAAAAGATGCGTTACCGCCGTAATGTACAGAAGGACGTTAGGGCCGAGCTTACGGCGCATTTCGAAGACCAGCTTAGAGACTGCCCCGCCGGCAAGGAAAGAGAAGAAAAAGCGAGGCAGCTTATTTTAGAGTTCGGGGACGTTAAACTTCTGGCCATCCTGCTGCGCCGGGCGAAAAAACGCTGCCGGCCGCTCTGGCGAACTATTGTCGCAAGAAGCTTTCAAACTATCGGCGTAATAATCTTATCCTTTATTTTCTATTGCGTTTACATCTCCCTTGGTCAACCCAACATCAGCGTCAATTACGTCCGGGAAATGACAAACCTGACCAGGCCGGTTGTGGATGAGAGCCAGAATGCCGCACCGCTCTATCAAAAAGCATTCGATTTGTACAAAGAACCGCCGGATGTCGAACTCAAAGAAGAACCCGTTTTCGCAGATGATAATAAGCTCATGAAAGCGATTAGAAATAAAAATTGGGTCGACGAATTAAACGCTGAAGAACTGGCTTCTTTGAAAACATGGATTTCCAGTAATACCGAAGCAATCAAAATGTTCCAACAGGCAACCGAAAAACCGCATTGTTGGTGGCAGCGGGAAGCGAAAGGCGAAATCCTTCTGAATGTTCTTTTACCGGAATTGAGGACTATCAGGGATTTATCAAGACTGTTATCCTGGCAGGCGGTACTGAAAGCAAACAGTGGCAATGTCGAAGAAGCCTTCGATGACTTGTTGCTCTGTTATCGAGCCGGTCAACATTTTGAGGGCCCCAGAACTGTTGTTGAACAGCTTGTCGGGTGGGCGATACAAGCAAAATCTGTAAGAACAGCTTTTCTCATCCTGCAACATCGGCAAGTGGAAGGCCCATTGCTCAAAGACTTTCAGGCTAATCTCGAGGACCTGATAGTCAATGGGACCTATACCCCAGATTACACGACGGAAAGATTTATGATATTAGATTTCATTCAGAGATGCTATACTGATAACGGCAGCGGCTCAGGTCATATGATTCCCGGCCGGCTCAGTACTATTTCTTCTTCAGATTCAGATATCCTGAACGATTTCGACAATCCCTTTCTTAACTACGTCCAATACCTGGGATTGTCTCTGGTCACCGCCGACAGGGACAAAATGAGAAGGGTATTTGAAAATTTCTATGATAATGTGCAACAATGGGCTTACAAAACACCCAGGCAATTGCATCAGGAAAATATTGATTTTGAAATGGGCGTGTATGAGTGGTCGCGTCTTAAACAGATTCGTTACTGGCCTGTCATGGTCTTGATGCCTGCTTTAGGAAGGGTAAGCGAGATAGCATATCGCAGCAAATTAGAAGCTGAGGCTTTGGTAACCATGATAGGATTATTCAGATACAAACAGGACAAAGGAGAATACCCGCAGGATTTGGACGAGCTTATCGTCACAGGGTATCTCAAAAATCTACCGATGGATTACTTTAGCGACAAGCCGTTAGCCTATAGAAAAACGGAAGATGATTTTCTCCTTTACAGTTTCGGCCATAATTATGTCGATGATGGCGGCAAGCCGGCTTATGACAATGAAGGAAAATATCGAATGTGGTCGGACAAAGATGCCGATGCGGTCTTCTGGCCGGAGCCGGAACCGAAGACTATCCCCGAACAGCCGTACTCTCCGGAAATGGTATATCCGGGATATTAAGGAAGCTATTGGTTGGTTTCTTTTTTCGGCTTTTGCACCTGGCCAGTCATTGGGACAAACCGGACAGGCAGGACTTTCTTCTCGACAAGATTACCCTTTTCATCTTTTGTTATCAAAACCAAGTACTGGAAGTCACGCGGTCCCCCTACAGGAAGAATCATTCTCCCTGTCGGCTTTAACTGCTCGATGAGCGGTTCCGGCACGCGCCCCGCCGCGGCCGTGCCGATTATCGCATCGAACGGGGCATTCTCCGGCCAGCCGAAAAAACCGTCACCCGCTTTGACAAATACGTTCGGGTAGCCCAATTCCTTCAGCCGCTCTTTGGAAATCTCCGCAAGCTCCTCGACAATCTCGATTGAGAAAACATCCTTTGCAATTTCTGCACAGACGGCGGCCTGATAGCCTGAGCCGGTGCCGATTTCCAGGACTTTGGAATTGGGGTCAAGCTGCAGCGCTTCGGTCATAAAGCCCACGATGTACGGCTGGCTGATGGTCTGGTCGTAACCGATGGGAAGCGGCGAGTCGGTGTAGGCATATCGCTGCTCATCCGGCCGGACGAACGCATGACGCGGCACAATTCGCATCGCCGCCAGAACGTTCGAATCGTTGACGTCCCGCGACTGGATTTGCCGGGCAACCATTCTCGCCCGCTCTTCGATACGCTCTTTAAACGCCGGATGCTCGTGCTGCGGCCGGTTCGGGTCTGTTTGCTCCTGCTCGACCGGCTGATTCGCATCGACCGCCGGCTCATTGACATCGGCGGATTTGTCGGGCGAAGCGTGAACAAATTGCGGTTCTGTCGCCCTGTTGAGAACCAGACTAACGATAAACAGCACCAGCGGTATAAGGAAAATCAGAGATGCATAAATCCATCTCTTTTCCGCTTTCGTATATATTCTACCCATCTTACAAACCCCCTGCTTTCACGATGGATGATATAAAGATAGAAAAATCTCTACATCGCAAAAAACAAGCCGCATCGCAAGTCGGGATATTATAACATAAGGCAGGTCTGACGTCAAAACTTTTGGGCTTGCGCTCAGGATGTGCTCGACTGGCGGTTTTGTGCCCAAAAATTTGCAAAAAAAGCCCTTGCATAGCTCAAATATGCCTATATAATTATCAGAAAGTCGGGTTAACGGCAGCGCCAGAACCCGAATCACGAACATGCGGGCGTAGCTCAGTGGTAGAGCGTCACGTTGCCAACGTGAATGTCGTGAGTTCAAGTCTCATCGCCCGCTTTACGATAAGAGCACGGGAACGTAAGGACACAAACCTTGTGCCCTTGTGACTTATGCACTTATATAGTATCGGTGAGTTACCGGCTAATGATAGTTTGGCGTTGGTCTCCGGTACGCTTGGATCCGGCATCTATCCAGTTATGGCATACCGCCCAAATAGATGCGGGATTGAATTTGCGAAGACCGGGCTAAAACTCGTAGTCCCCGAGGGGGACGGAAAAAGCGGGTTGATGCCTTTTTTATTTATAATTTTAACGCCGCCAAGGCAGAATAGTTCAGGAGCACCGAAATGGCTGAAGAAGAACAGCAAACAGAAGAACTGACGGAAGAACAATCCACAACAACCGAAGAGAAACCGGAAGGTTCCAAAGAGGAAGAAAAAAAGCCCGACTTGCCGAAGAATGTCGTGACAATCGAAGATGCCGGGCCGTGCAAAAAGAAGGTCAGTATCGAGATTCCCGAGGAGACGATAAAATACTCCACCGATAATCGATACGAAGAGCTGCGCAAGGAGGCTATTGTTCCCGGTTTTAGAAAAGGCCGTGCGCCACGACGACTCATCGAGAAAAGATTCGGCAAGGAGACGACCGAGCAAATCAAATTGACACTATTGGCCGAAGCGAGCGAGGCGGCACTCAAGGACAACGAGCTAAAGACATTAGGTGAGCCGGATATTGACTATGAGAACATCGAGCTGCCGGAAAAAGGCCCGATGAAGTTCGATTTCGAAGTTGAAGTTCGTCCCGAATTCGACCTGCCGGCGCTCGAAGGCATCCCGGTAACCAAAACGATATTGGAAGTGACGGACGAGCAAATAGACAAAGAAATCGAGCATATACAAAAACTGGCGGGTATGTGGACGCCGCGGGAAGACGGCAAGATCGAGCTGGAAGACCAGATAATAGCCGATGTGCTTCTTAAAGTCGAAGGTCTCGAAGAACAGGAGAAGCTCGACAACGCCGAGATACACGTCAGGCAAAACGGTTTCGTCGGACAGGTGCCGGTCGAGAAACTCGATGAATTTCTTTTAGGAGCCAAAGCAGGAGAAAACAAGCAGTTTAGCGTCGATGTTCCCAAAACTTATTTCAGAGAAGAGTATCGAGGTAAAAAGGTGGACGTCCAGATTGATATAAAGGATATCAAATGGCTCAAACCCGCCGAGCTGGATGAAAGCTTCTTCCAGCGGGTCGGGATCGAGGATGAAAACGAACTGCGGGAAAAAACACACGACAAACTACAGAGCCAGATCGAGAGACAATTGCGGACCGAGATGAGCGAGCAGATTTATAAGTACCTGCACGATAATACCGATTTCGATTTGCCTTTGGATGTTGTCGCCCGGCAGGCCGACACCGTACTGCGGCGGCAATATATCAACCTGCTTATGAGAGGAATGTCACGCGAGCAGGTTGCAGAGCACATGGAACAGCTCCAGGCCGGCAGTGAGGAACAGGCCAAACAACAGCTCCAGACGTTCTTTATCATGGACAAAATCGCCGCTAAACTCGATATAGACGTCAACGATGAAGAGCTTAACGGCCATATCGCCGAACTGGCCAGGCAGAGAAATCAACGACCGGAAAAAATGAGAGAGCAGATGGAGCACGACGGCTCACTGGACCAGTTCCGTATGGAAGTCCGCCAGAACAAATGTGTCGAGAAATTGCTCGAAACGGCGAAGATAACGGAGAAAAAACCGGATAAAAAAGCCAAAAAGGCCGCAACGACAACCGAGAAACCCAAGAAAAAAACCGCTAAAAAGACGGCCAAAAAACCTAAATCTAAAGAAAAAGAGTCCTGAAAAGGCGAAACAATCGCGAAAAAATCAAATCGACAGGCAGGAATATCCGATTAAGAAAATATCCGTTGAAACTCGATAAAGGATATGAAACTGTAAGGTCCGTTTTTATCCGACGGATATGAAACGTTTTTTAAGGGAATTATGAATGTCTATTGAGCACCAGGCAAAAACCATGGACTTGTACAACCAATACGGAGGCGGCAGCGGACAATACCAGCGCTTCCGCCAAATGAGCCTCGACGATATGCTGCTGGAGAACCGCATCGTTTTCCTTATCGGCGAAATATCCTACGCAAGGGCCGCCGAGGTCATTATGAAAATGCTGTATCTCGACAATCTCAAGCGGAACAGCGAAATAAGCCTGTATATCAATTCTCCCGGCGGCAGTGTGGACGATACGATGGCCATCTACGATACGATACGTTTCGTTCGCTCTCCGGTGGCGACGTATTGCATCGGCAGAGCACAGTCCGGAGCAGCGGTAATCCTGGCGGCAGGCTCAAAAGGAAGCCGCTTCGCCCTGCCACACGCCAAGTTTATGCTGCATCAGCCCTGGGGCGGCGTAAGCGGGCAGGCGTCGGATATTAAAATTCAGGCCGAAGAAATACTGAAAGCCAAGAAAATGATAAACGAAATTCTCTCCCAACATACGGGCCAGCCGGTTGAAAAAATCGCCGCCGAGACCGAAAGGGACAGGTATATGACGGCGGACGAGGCCCTTCAATACGGCCTTATCGATGAGGTGCTCATAGAAGAAGAAGGAAAGAAGAAGAAAAAGGACGGAGAGAAAAAAGAGGAAAAGAAAGAAGGTAGTTCGTGATGCGTATTGCGTTCGCCGTAAGGTGTCCTGCCGGAAGGCATCTCATAAGGGACTAAGGGAATCCGTGATGCGAAAAACTCAATACGATATACGCAATACGAGGATAAAAAAATGAACGTGAATCAAAATTTAGTACCGATAGTAATTGAAAAAAGTGGCCGAACCGAACGTGCATACGATATCTATTCGAGACTGCTTAAGGACAGAATCGTCTTTCTGGGCGGGCAAATTGACGATACTACTGCAAATATCATCGTCGCCCAGATGCTGTTTTTAAGTAATGAGGACACGAAAAGCGACATTCATTTCTATATCAATTCGCCCGGCGGCTCCATCACGGCGGGTCTGGCTATTTACGATACGATGCAGTTCCTGCGATGCGATGTCGCTACGTATTGCATCGGGCAGGCGGCAAGTATGGCGGCCTGGTTATTGGCAGGCGGCCGTGAAGGCAAGCGATATCTGCTGGCAAACAACAGGATACTTCTGCACCAGCCGCTCATATCAGGACAATTAATCGGCCCTGCGACCGATCTCGACATAGAAGCCCAGGAAATACTTCGCCTTCGAACACGCATGTATGATATATTAGCCAAACATACGGGCCAGCCCTCCGAGAAGGTCGAAAAAGACTGCGACCGGAATCTCTGGCTTGACGCCGCCGAGGCAATCGATTATGGCTTGGCCGACAGGGTGCTGCAGAAAGCACCGGAGATCATTAAGAAGCAGGAACAGGAAGAATGAAAACCGAATGTCAAAACCTGATTCTCGATTCTCGTTTCTCGATTCCCGATATTCGACGAGTATCGAGCTTCGTACGTCGAGTATCAATCATTTTCGTTTTCTGTCTTCTGGGTTTTTCCGGCTGCAATAATGCAAACGAAAAAACCGAAATGCTCAAGGAAATTGAGCAGCTAACAAATCAAAATAAAGAATTAACAGGCCGGGCCGAGAAAGCAGAATCCCAGAACAAGCAGTTGAAAGGCCAGGTTCAGGTCCTCACGACCCTGCCTGAAAACGTCAGGGCGGAAAGTCTCTATAACCTGCAGCAAATCAGAATCGGCCGATATACCGATTTCTTCGATAAAGACCACGACGGCAAAAAAGAGACCCTGATTGTTTACATACAGCCGAGCGACGACCAGGGCGACAGGATTAAAGCATCCGGCTCCGTGGAGGTCGAGCTCTGGGACCTGAACAAAACGGACGGTCATGCAATGCTCGGACAGTGGAAAGTCGAGCCGGAAGAGCTGAAAAAGAACTGGTACGCCACGCTGATAACCATCAACTACAGATTGACGTTCGATATCACTGATATTGTCGAGGATTTCGATAAGCCTCTGACGGTAAAAATCAAGTTCACCGATTATCTTTCCGGCAAAACATTCGAAGACCAAAAAGTCATCAAACCATAAAAACAGCTTGCTCTTCTCATCCCGAGGCCAAGGCATAAGAAATCGAACTGCTCAATCTTGAATTTCAAATTTGAAATCTCAGATTGTTCCGGTTATGATATCGCCATGCAAAAATTTTTAGATAAGATTATATGCGGCGATTGCATCGAGTTACTCGGTAAGGTGGATGAGCCTTTTGCCGATCTTATCTTTGCGGACCCGCCTTTTAATATCGGCTACAAGTACGACAAATACTACGACAAGGTCAAAAAGAAAAACTACATCGCCTGGACCAAAGTTTGGATAAACGTCTGCAAAAAGGTCCTCAAGCCGCACGGCTCGTTTTATATCGCCATCGGCGACGATTACGCCGCAAATGTCAAACTTATCGCCGAGGAGCTTGGCCTTTTCATGCGCAACTGGATCATCTGGCACTACACGTTCGGCCAGCAGACGAAAAACAAATTCGCCCGGGCGCACACGCACATTTTCTATTTCGTCAACGACGAAAAGAATTTCACATTCAATGATCATGCCGTGCGGGTCCCTTCCGACAGGCAGCTCCTTTATAACGACAAGCGCGCCAATCCTGCGGGAAAAATGCCGGACGACGTCTGGAACGGGTACCCGAGAGTTTGCGGGACATTCAAGGAGCGCCTCGGCTGGCACCCATGCCAGATGCCGGAGAGCCTGCTCAAAAGAATCATCGCGGCAAGTTCCAATCCGGGAGATTTAGTACTCGACCCGTTCAGCGGTTCAGGAACTACCGCGGCGGCGGCGTATCAATTAGGCAGGCATTATGCCGGGGTGGAAATTTCCGAACAATACGTCGAAAATGCCAACAAACGTCTGGCTCAATTGAAAAAACCACGTGGAGGCAATCTCTTTTTGGATGCAATTGAACTGAACGAGCTCAAACAACTCTCGGCGGATATGGGAAGGCCGTTGAAGGAAATAGCAGAAGATGAAAATCTTCTGGAAATTTTTACAAACCAATTTTCAGTACGGATGAACGACCTGCTTCGACATTGCGCAAGCACGTCGAGCCGGAAGAAATACAGTTCGCAACAAATCGCCACGGCGGTAAAGGATTTGACCGGTTGCCCCAGGGACTCTTAATGGAGAAAAAAGTCCAGTTGAAAAACAATTCATTCTCCGTAGCAGAGCTACTGCGAAGGACGAAGCTGCTCTTTGCGGCGCCGTTTCTGGCAAGCGCCGCGATGCTGATGGTGATTCAGGCGCCGATCGGCTGGTGGCCCCTGGCGTGGGTGTCACTGGTGCCTTTCATTATCGCCTGTTCGCCCGGGACAAAGCCAAAGCGGTTAATTCTTGTCACCTTCGTCATTTCATTTTTTTACTGGATGGGAAATTTATACTGGATAGCCCCGATTACGATAATCGGCTGGATAACCATGTGCCTGTACCTGGCCGTACTCTGGCCCGTGCTGGCGCTGTGCCTACGTTACTGCAGAATAAAAAAAGTGCCGTTATTCTTGGCATCGGCGGTCCTTGTCGTCGGGGTCGAAAGGATGCAGGGCCTTTTCTTAGGCGGTTTCTTCTGGCGGTTTCTGGCACACAGCCAGTACGAGAATATCACAATCATTCAAATCGCCGATATCTTCGGGGCGGGCGGAGTCTCGTTTCTTATTGCGATGGTCAACGGGCTGCTGGCCGAATTGATTTTAACAGCTACTACCAGGTCCGGCCGACGTATTACCAGATTGACAACTTTTCTTAAAACTGCAATTGTCGGCGCGGCAGTAGCAGCAAGCATTTTCTACGGTCGATGGAGAATCGCTCAGGAAGCCGAATGCATCCGGCCGGGGCCGATGGCGGCGTCACTGCAATCGAATGTCCCTCAGTCGGTCAAAAGGTCATTCGAATCCGGCGAGGTGTTATTTAGTGACCTGATGGAGCAGAGTAAAGCCGCCGCCGCGGCCGGTGCCGAGCTGATAGTCTGGCCGGAAACAATGGTACAGGCATACCTCGATTCAGGCATTTGGCCGTACCTGGAATCTCCCGAGGAACATGCGATTTATGACCAGAAGCTAAAAGACCACGCTAAAGATACCGCCTATGTACTTGTCGGCGCCTATGGCGCGCAGATAGAACGAAACAAAGCCGAACCCAGCGTGGCCAGATACAATTCGGCGTTCCTTTACAGGCCGGACGGCCAAAAAGCACCGGAAAAATACGATAAAATCCACCTTGTCCCCTTCGGCGAAGCGCTGCCTTTTAGAAAGAGCATACCGTCGGTTTACAACATCCTGATGAAATTTACCCCCTACAACTACGACTATTCGCTCGACTACGGCAGTAATTACACCGTCTTTAATATGGCCGGCGATCCCAACCGTCAAATCCCGGATTATAAATTCAGCGTAATGATTTGTTATGAGGGCACCGTCCCGTACATTGCCAGAGAGTTCGCATTGGACGAACATGGCAAAAAACAAATCGACTGGATTATCAATATCAGCAACGACGGCTGGTTCGTGCGATTCAGGGACAACAAAGTTATTCCGAGCACGGAGCTGCCCCAACATGCGGCGGTCTGCGCTTTCAGGGCGGTTGAAAACAGGCTCGCCGTCCTGCGAAGCGTCAATACCGGCATCAGTTGTCTGATTGACAGTTCCGGGCGAATAAAAAACGGGTATTCGGCCGGTACTCTGCCATCCGAAGCTATGGCCCGCACAGGCCTATCAGGCTGGTTTATCGACAGGATTCCGATAGATAAGCGGACATCTTTTTTCAGTAAATACGGCGAATGGCTCGATTTTTGTTGTGAACTTTGCGTTTTTTCGTTGATAATACTATCGCTTTCAACCAAATTTGTCCGATTGAAAAAATGAGAAAGACATATTTCGGAGTAGCCAAATGAATACAAGGCTCGGAAAAATCAAAGCGCATAAAATGAAAATATTCACTTCCATAATCCATATTTCATTTTTTATTTTTCCGATATTATTCGCTTCCGGCTGTGATTCCTTCATGATAGATTCGGCGGAGCGCGAAAGCAACCAATTGACTATAACACAATCCGAAGCCATCCAAATCATCGGCCAGTCTCTGAACGATATCGATCCGCTGGTCAAGGCCAATGCCATTGAAGTGGTCGCCACCACCCGACAGCTCAACTTCATGCCGCGCGTTCAACAACTGCTTCAGGACACATACGCACCCGTCAGGTTCGCAGCCGCCCTGGCCGTCGGAGACATGCACTACTCCCCCGCCAGAAACACGATAAACCAAATGCTAAAGGACCCGGACAGCAATGTCATAATAGGCGCATCATACGCAATGATTAAACTCGGATACCTCGGGTATATCGAGATTCTTCGTGGATCTATAAACGACAACAATCAGACGGTAAAAGCCAATGCCGCTATGTTGTTAGGCAAGAGCGGTGACAGGGACTCATTAAAACTGCTGTATATGGCTCTTCAGGATAAAAATTCGGACGACAAAGTGGCGTACCAGGCAGCCGAAGCAATAGCAATGCTCGGTGACGAGTCGATATATCCCAAGCTTTGGGCGATGCTTATCAGCGCCTACGCCGATGTAAGAGTGATCGGGATAAGAGCAATGGGCACCCTCGGAACCAAAAAGGCCGAAGACGCTATAATCACAATGCTGGATGACGGCGTCCTGGAGGTACGTATCGCCGCGGCCGAACAGCTCGGAAAACTTAACAATTCTACAGGAGAATCGATAGTTATCGATGTTTTCAGGAAAAACCTCACCAACCAAATGGAAACCGAGGCTCGTGATCGGATCTATGTCCTTTCGGCACTGGCAATCGGTCGAATCGGCACGCCCGACCTGATGGAATACCTCCCCCGGTTAATGAAAAATGAGTCGAAATTTGTCAGGTTGGCCGCGGCACAAGCCGTTTTCCAAACCACAATGAGATAAATTTCACCCGAACAGCCAATCTTATCGGAGCTTTCACTGTCTATAAGCATTCTCGATATTAATTTAGGGTATTTATTAAAAATAACTTGACCTTTCCGAGCTTTAAGCGTAAAATCATACTGTACTGCTTTGATAACAGGGCTTGGATCTTTTTTCCCTGACCCTGCGTAAAATGAAGCTAAGTTTCATATCACACTGACGCGGGCGGGGAAGCAGCCTTACCAAAGGCAATATATAACTCCGGGATGCCCTGTCATGAGGTAATGGGTGTACTGAAAAAGAAAACGCAAATCAATTGAAAGGAGCTTGTTTTGAGCACGCTTACGAAGATCCTAATAGTCTTACTGACGATATCATCGATCTTTTTATGCGGCGTCGTTGTGACCTATGTCGGAAGTGCCGTTAACTACAAAGAAAAATTTGATTCCCGTCAAAACCAGATTAATTCCATAATGCGGAGCAAGGAAGCAACGGAAAACACATTAAATAAAACTATCGAGCAATCACAACAAAAAGAAGCGGAACTGAACGAGTCGATCAAATCGCTCCAGGCTGATATAAACAGGTTACAGGCCGAGCTGGCCGATGCCACCAGAAAAAGAGACGACTCCATCCAAAGAATGGAAAACTGGCAGGCGATAGCGATGGATTTCTCCAAGACCACCGAAACACAGGTCAAGCTGGCCAAAGACGCACTCAACGATAAAAACACGATCGATACCGAGCGAATCAAGAACCTCAAAGAGCTCGAAGAAAAGACCACCGCTCTTATTGAAAAAATGGCTTTAATAGACCAGTTGGAAAAAGAATCGAGGCGTCTGCGTGAGGAAAACACCGCATTACAGAACAAGCTGGACCAGTCTATACAACAATACGGTAAAACTGTCACCCAGCCGATACCTGTTACACAGATACTTGAAAAAGCCAGGGTAGCTCCACCGGTCTCGGATATCGGCTTAAAAGGTACGATAAACTCGGTCGATATAGAAAATTCATGGGTGGAATTATCGATCGGCTCGGCAAACGGTGTGAAAAAGAACATGGTTTTCCATATTATTCGCGGCGATAAGTTCATTTGTGACGCCGTTATTTTCGAGGTCGATCCCGAAAAAGCGGTCGGAATTATGGAACTTGTGCAGGAAACACCGAGAGCCGGTGATACAGCAAGCACAAATTTATAAAAGGCTATGTGAGGTTGACTTATGAGTCCCATTATGCAGGCTCAGGACAAACGAAGATCGGCAACTGATAACCTTTATACAGTTGTGCTGGCCATGGCGTTCCTTGTAGTTCTGGCTACCGCCGGATTTGTCGCTTATATGTGCTATACACAATACGAATCGATCTTCAAAATTGCATCGTAAATCTCTATTGACAATGCCGTTCGCTTTAGATATAAAGATAAGCCGACCGGAAATTGTCAGTTGTGTAAAATATAAACCAGGTATATCATCGCCAAAACAGGATTTCGGTGAACTTGCCTGATTGTTAATTACTTTTTGGAAAAATACTTCAAACAAAGGATTACTTCTTTTCAAAGTATATCCAATCTGCAGTTTGCACTAAGATTGTTTGAGAAAGGAGTCGATAGTGCTACTGGATACAATCTTGGGTTGGTTCAGTATGGATATGGGTATCGACCTGGGTACCTGCTCTACTTTGGTTTGTGTCCGCGACAAAGGTATTGTCCTCAATGAACCCTCCGTAGTTGCCGTCCGCAAAGGAACCAATATTGTCCTCAACGAAGGTCAGGCCGTCGGCTTGGTCGCCCGTGAAATGCTCGGTAAAACACCCGGCTCGATAAGCGCAATAAGACCTTTGAAGGACGGCGTAATCAGTGACTTCGAAATTACCGAAGCGATGCTGGGCTATTTCATCCGCAAAGTTCACGGCCGTGGCGGGCTTGTCAGGCCACGCGTGGTTATCGCAGTGCCGAGCGGAATAACCGCGGTCGAACGCAGGGCCGTTATCGACAGCGCCGAACGCGCCGGCGCACGAAAGGTCTTTCTGGTTGATGAGCCGATGGCCGCAGGAATCGGAGCGGGACTGCCCATTACCGAACCGACCGCCTCGATGGTGGTCGATATCGGCGGCGGCACTACCGAAGTGGCTATAATGTCTCTGGCGGACATTGCAACCGCAGAATCAATCCGCATCGGCGGCGACGATATGGACGAAGCGGTAATAAATCATCTCAAGAAAACATATAACCTTCTTATCGGCGAGGCGAGGGCGGAAAAAGTAAAGATACAGGTCGGCTCCGCCGCCCCGCTGGAAGAGGAATTGACAATGGAAATTGCCGGCAGGGACACTATTTCAGGCCTGCCGAGGAAAATTGTAATCACCAGCGAGGAAATTCGTGAAGCCCTCCGCGACCCGATTGCAACAATAATAGATACCGTCACTATGACACTGGAAAAAGCCGAACCGGAATTAGCGGCGGACCTTATAGACAACGGCATACATATCTGCGGCGGCGGCTCGCTGCTTCGCGGAATGGATACCGTCCTGGCAAACGCAACCGGACTAAAGGTCGAATTGGTGGAAGACCCACTAAGCTGCGTGGCCCGCGGGACCAGCGTCTATCTCGAAAATCTGGAGCTGTGGAAGGATACAATGGACCACAGCGAATACGGATGGGAATAGATAGTCATGCGTATTGCGCATTGCGTCGTGCGAAAACAATCAAATTAATATACGCGATACGCTATACGCAATATAAAAATAATTATGGCATGGAAGCAAGGAACATTCAGGACTAAAAACCGCCGGAAATCACTGCTGGACTCTCTGTCCAGGCAGATGCTTTTTACCTGGCTTATGCTGGCCGGTTTTATTCTGATTCTCGCCCCGCAGCAATGGACGAATAAATTCCAGTTCGCGTTCCTTCGTATTTTCCGCTGGCCGCTGAAAATCGGCAATGACATCTCGCTTGCCAGCTCAACCCAACAGCAGTTCACAGACTCGTCGAACCAGACAATAATCCAGTACAAAAACCATATCGCCAACCTTGAGCAAAACCTCGAGCAGGCAAACCAAAAAATTAACCAGCTCTCCGGCCTGCGTAACAGATTCCCAATGCTCAAAGGGGCGAAATTAATACCTGCCGATATCTCGACGGTCACTATCGGCGGGACGCAGGCGGAACTTATTATCAATCGCGGCACAGACGAAGGCCTGGCGAGCAACCAGTTTGTCATCGCCGACAACAGCATCGTCGGGACCATAGCCGAAGTCTCGAACCGTATCGCCCGTGTGAAATTGTTTACGGACAAATCATCCAATATAGCGGTGCAAGTGGGCAAATCGGAAGTTAAGAGGGTAATGCAGGGCGTGGGTAACTATTCGGCCAAAATAATTCCCGATATACCGACAACCACTCCAGTCAAGGCCGGTGATCAGGTATTCGCCTGTAAAAAACCGGGGCTTCTGGATGTGCCGATGATTATAGGAACAGTAACTCAATGTAAAAAGAACGACCGACAGCCATCGGTCTGGGATATAACTGTTCAACCGGCTTGTGATATTACCAAGATAGAGAACGTGACCGTGATTATAATGAATCCGTGAGGACAACCGCGGCTCCGCCGTCAGGCGTCCCCAAGGGATTACCCGGGGATAATTAAATGCGATGGTACCGGTTTGCAGTGTTAGTTTTGTTGGCTACGGTTCTGCAGGCCGGATTTCTGTCGAATTTCACGGTTAAGCCCGACCTGCTGCTGATTCTTCTTGTTTTTTTCGCCGTTTACAGCAATACGTCGGAGGCGATCATAAGCTCCTTCACGATAGGTTTTGCCGCCGATTTAATCGGCCCTGCGATGGGACCGCAGACAATCAGCTTCGGACTTTTCGGAACGGCCCTGGCATACCTGCACCAAGTCATCGCCATCAGGAAGATGCCCTATCAGGCGCTTGTGATATTTGCCACCGGAATCCTTGCCGGCACTATGGTACACCTGCTGAACCTGCTTAAGAGCGAACCGGGCCCGGCAGAGATTTATAGCGATATTTTTAAGGCGGCCTTATACTCAGGCATCGTGGGACCTTTTCTTTTCCTGCCGTTGGCATGGTGGATGCGCATAAAAACAAATCGCTTCCGCAGAAACAGGATAATGAGATAAACCAATGAGTGCACAATTCAACGCTTTGTAGTAAATTCATTTGCTTACAAACAATCATGTACGATAAACGAATCAAAATTTTCATTATCTTCAGCTCACTGCTGCTGCTGGTTTGCCTGGCACGGCTGGCCCAAATGCAACTGATCTCGATCTCCAGTGTTCAGCAGGAGGTCGCCGAGCTAAAAGAACGAAGAGGCCTGACCCAGCAGCTCAACACACTTCGAGGTAAGATTCTCGACCGCAGGGGCAGAATACTGGCCGCCGACGAGCCAAGCTTCTGGGTGCACATAGATTATAAACTAAGCTGCTACCTGGATGAGCGCGTCCAGAAAAGTTTAATCATCAGCACGGCTAAAAAGGACGACCCCGAACAGACAATTTCGGATATGAAAGAAGAAATCCACAACAAAATCGAGGAGCTGCAACAGATAATCAACGTTTGCGCACAGCTCGGCTCTCTCGATCCGTCGGAGATACAGGGGGAAATCGAAAAAATTAATAATTTCATCTGGAACAGGCAAACGTTTCAGGCTTGGCGACAGAAGTTCCCGAACTCGGAAGTTTTCGATAATTACGACAACATCATCAGCATTCCGCTTTCCGTGGCAATCGCCGATTTCAACGAAAAACTGCCCGATCCCGACAAACGTATCGAACTTATAAGCAAAGCCGACATCTCCGAGATGAAACGGAAATGGCCGTTGCTGAAGCTCAATACCGACGACGACATTTTCGCCGCCCAGTTGGAATTTCTCAACGTTGACGGCGTTGAAATATTCCCGATAGTACAAAGGTCATATCCCTACGGCTCCATCGCCGCCCAGACTAT
>Ga0315548_1000482_pt1 | contig 36928 bp, 32 predicted proteins | sample SalMarSW160110MG_2_FD_202540 | JGI IMG/M metagenome (GOLD analysis project Ga0315548, IMG submission 202540) | Salt marsh sediment microbial communities from the Plum Island Ecosystem LTER, Massachusetts, United States - Salt Marsh Sediment SW1601-110 ... | reverse complement strand
CGGATTACATTACGGTTCATATCGAGGCCTGTCAAAAGAGCGCTAGGCGAGTGATCGCACAGATTAAGGCCCAGGGGAAAAAAGCAGGCATCTCTTTAAATCCGGCTACTCCGCTCTCGGCCATCAAGCACTTATTAGCAGATGTGGATTTAGTTTTAGTAATGACGGTTAATCCGGGATTTTGCGCCCAGCGATTTATGCTCAGCGTTTTGCCGAAAATAAAGGCCCTGCGTAAAATTTTTAAAGGCGAGATTGCGGTTGACGGAGGCATAAATGGAGATACGGCAGGCTATGTTACATCTTGCGGAGCAGACATCTTAGCTTCGGGAAGCTATATCTTTAGGGCAAAGAATCCCCGTAAGGCAATCCAGGATTTGAGAAAATGCCCGAAAAAATAAAGTTTGGCACCGATGGACAAAAAATCTATTCGTAATTTTTCCATAATCGCCCATATCGATCACGGCAAATCCACGCTTGCCGACAGGCTGTTGGAATATACCGGCGCGGTCAGGAAACGGGATTTTCACGACCAGATGCTTGACTCGATGGAGTTAGAAAGGGAGCGGGGGATTACTATCAAGGCCTCGACAGTAAGGCTGTTATACAAAGCAGAGGACGGGCATGAATATACGCTTAACCTTATTGATACCCCCGGCCACGTGGATTTTACTTACGAGGTTTCCAAGTCCCTGGCCGCCTGCGAAGGGGCGCTTTTGGTAGTGGATGCCTCTCAAGGGGTAGAGGCGCAGACAGTAGCCAACCTGTACATGGCCATGGAGCATAACTTAAAAATTATTCCTGTGATTAACAAGATTGACATGGCCAACGCCAATCCGCAGAGAGTAAAAAGACAAATTCTGGAAATCCTGAAATTAAATTCCGAAGATGTAATCTTAGCCAGCGCCAAAGAGGGTAAAGGCACAAAAGAGATTTTAGAAAGTGTAATCAAAAACATTCCTGCGCCTTCCGGCGAGGACAAAAACCCTTTACAGGCCTTAATCTTCGACTCCAATTTCAACAGCTACAAAGGGGTAATATCTTATGTGCGGGTAGTTAACGGCCATATTCAGCCGGGGATGAAGATTAAGATGATGTTTAGCGGTAAGCTTTATACAATAGAAGAACTGGGGATTCTTAAGCCCGCACCGACCAAAGTAGAAAGACTGAACTGTGGGGAGGTAGGCTATTTTACCTGCAACATCAGAGACGTGCGTGATGTGGTTGTCGGCGACACAATTACAGACAGCAAGGCCCCGGCTCAAGGGCCTTTACCCGGTTACAGGAGTTTTCAGCCGATGGTCTTCTGCGGCATCTATCCGGTGAACAACAAGGATTTTTCCCAGCTTCGCCAGGCAATGGAGAAATTACGTTTGAATGATGCCTCTTTTGTTTATGAGCCGGAGACCTCGGTCCAGGCCGGCTTTGGATTTCGCTGCGGGTTCCTGGGGCTTTTGCATATGGAGATAGTCCAGGAGCGGCTGGAAAGGGAATATGGGCTTAATCTAATCTTGACCGTGCCCAACGTAGTTTATAAGGTGAAAAAGACAAACGGCAAGGTTCTCAAACTGGACAGTCCGGGGAAATTTCCCGCGCCTCAGGAGATTGCCGGTTTTGAGGAGCCGTTTATCCGCGCCTTTATGATGATCCCGGCGCAGAACATCGGGGAGATTATGGAGCTGGCCCAGAGCCGCAGAGGCAAGTATTTAAGCACCGAGTACTTAACCGAGGATACGGCGAAGCTGGTCTATGAGCTGCCTCTGGCGGAAGTAATTGTGGATTTTTATGATAAGATTAAGTCGCTTACCCGCGGGTACGGCTCACTGGATTATGAACTTAAGGGATTTCAGGCCACCAGGTTGGCAAAATTAGATATCTTGATTAACGGCAAGCCCTGCGATGCGCTTTCTTCTCTGGTGCATAAGGATAAGGCCCAAAACAAGGGCAGGAAGCTGGTAGAGAAGATGAAAGAGCTGGTTCCCCGTCAGTTGTTTGAGGTAGTGATCCAGGCGGCTATCGGCCCGCAGATAATTGCCCGCGCAAGCGTGCGCCCCTTGAAGAAACACGTTACCGGCAAATGCTACGGCGGGGACATCACCCGCAAGCGCAAGCTCTGGGCGAAGCAAAAGGCGGGGAAGAAGCGGATGAAACAGTTCGGCAACGTCCAGATTCCGCAAGAAGCGTTTATGGCTGCGTTAAAAATCTAAACCAGAAAGGGAGAGTAAGTGAAAAAAAGGGCAAAGAAACTAATTCGGGAATATGCGGAGTCGTTATTAATTGCCGCGGTTTTGGCTTTAATTATCCGCACATTTATCGTTACCCCCTTTAAGATACCCACAGGCTCGATGCAGCCCACGCTCAAACCCGGGGATAAAATCTTTGTTAACCGTTTTATTTACCGCTTTCACAAGCCTGAGCGCGGTGACGTGGTTGTTTTCCGCTATCCGGAAGACCCCAAGCGGGATTTCATTAAACGCCTGGTGGCCTCCGGCGGCGAGACAATAGAGGTTGCCGACGGTAAAGTCGAGATTAACGGCGAGACAATTGAGTCGCCGGAGATTTTTCAAAAAATTTATTATGAAAACCGCGGGGCATATGGGGCGCCCGACGCTCAGATTACTATACCCTACGATTGCTATTTCGTTTTGGGGGATAACAGCAAAAGTTCTCGGGATTCGCGCTATTGGGGTTTTGTGCCGCGCAAACTCCTCTTGGGCAAGGCCTTTGTAATCTGGTGGCCTCCCTGGAGGCTAGGAGCGATTAAATGATCTTGAACCTGGCGAATAAACTTTCTATCTTTAGGATTTTGCTTATTCCTCTGTTTCTGGCCAGCGTAATGTATTATACACCGGATAAGGACTACCTGCGCCTTCTGGCTATAGGGATATTCTTTCTGGCTATTCTTAGCGATATCCTCGATGGTTACATTGCCAGGACAAGGGGCCTGCGTTCAAAGGCAGGGGCATTCCTTGACCCGCTGGCGGATAAACTCCTGTTGATTACGGCCTATCTTTGCCTTTCTTTTGTTAAAAGTTTACCCGCCCAATTTAAACTCGCTCCCTGGGTAGTAATCATTGTAATCAGCCGCGATGCGATTATTGTTTTAGGCTCGGCAATTATTTGTATGGTTGAGGGGAAGCTGAATATCTCTCCGACTATATTAGGTAAGATTACGACCTTCCTGCAAATGGTAACCGTGCTGGCATTATTATCGCAGCTCAAGGGCTTCTCTTATATAATGCATACGATGGTCTTCTTTACAGTACTCTCGGGCCTGGATTATATCAGGATAGGCAGCCGCTTATTTAATGAAGCGGGGGCGCATTAGAAATAGGGGTGCGGGATGTTAATTTTAGCGATAATTTTTGCCTACCTTTTAGGTTCGATTCCCGTAGGATATATCCTGGGCCGGGCCTTAAAGGGTATTGATGTTCGCCGTTTCGGCAGCGGCAATTTTGGGGCGACCAATGTCTTCAGAGTGGTGGGCCCTTTGCCGGGGCTGATAGTGCTGGCCCTGGATATATTTAAGGGGTTGATTCCCGTAGCCGTGTTCGGTGATTTTCTCTTGTATAATTTTCCCGGGTTTGACCATATCTTTGTCCGGCTTATTTTAGCCGTGGCGGCTGTTTGCGGGCATAACTGGACAATCTTTTTGAACTTCAAGGGCGGCAAAGGGATAGCCACAACAACAGGGGCGCTGGTGGGTTTAAGCCTTAAGATACCGGCCCTGGGCCTGATTTTTGGGCTTTGCCTGGGAGTTTGGGTATTAGTGGTCTTAATCACGGGCTACATCTCTTTGGGGTCGATTCTTGCTGCTTGTTCTTTACCTATTTTTATGCTTATATTTCATCAACCCGCAAAATTAGTTGTTTTTGCCGCACTGCTTTGTGTATTTGCGGTCTATCGTCATAACTCTAACATTCGCCGGCTGTTACGAGGCGAAGAAGGAAAAGTCTGGAAGGATTGACAAAGCCCGTTGTCTATGGTATACTTAAGACAGAAATTGCTGTTTAACAATATATTTTTTGGGTAATAACTAAATACTTTTAAAAAGTCTTAATTTACCCGAAAAGGCAAATTCCTAAGATAATAAGAGGAGATGACGCAAGGCTGTAAAGCCACGGGCCTTATTCGGGAAGCCGGGTTGCTAAAGGTAAATTAGACAACCCGGCTTGTTTTGCAACTACTTATAGAAATTGGAGTTATGGATAAAATGCGCGATATCTTGTTTAAAAACTTAACTTCCCTGGATCGCTATAGAAGGGATATTCTTTTATCTGAAGCCTCCATAAAAAATGGGGTTACAACAAAAACCCAAAAGCATTTTGTCTATTCTGTTCGCGACCACACTGTCTTAAAAAGTGCCCAGGAATTAGAGGCCTGGCTGAAAAGATATACCAACTCCAGCCCGCGCTTAAAGGACCTTTCGGTTTTAAAAAGCCATGATAGCAAGACCGGAGAGGAAAAATTCGAGGTCAAGATAATCGGCAATCTCTATATCCTGCGCGAGCAGGACATATTTAACATTGACTTTACTCAGCTTTTTAAGATAGACCGCAAGGGCGAAGCCCTTAAAGAGGAAGAAAACCAATAGTAAAAAAGGCGCAATAGCAGGTTGAGTTTGTATCCCTAGAGGTTCCCCCTCCTTGCAAACTCAGGCCTCATGCGCCTTTTTTATTTGCAAAATTTTGTTTGCAAATCTAGGAAAGGTTTGCTATAATCCTGGGGAGGATACAAACGATGACCAAGAAAAGATTAGTCCTGACCTTCCCTCAGGAAATGGTGGAACAGCCGATTACCTATCATCTGATTAAGGATTACGACTTAATGGTGAATATCTTAAGGGCCAATATTACCGCGGATGAAGAGGGAAGACTGGTTATGGAGATAAGCGGCGAGAGGTCGGCAATAGATAAAGGGATAAAATACCTTTCCGGCCTTGGGGTTAAGATTCAGCCGTTAGCCCAGGACGTAAAGTGGCATAAGGAAAGGTGCGACCATTGCACCGCCTGCATATCTATTTGTCCTACCGGCGCCTTGTCTTTAGACCGCAAGACAATGACTGTCTCTTTTGACAATAAAAAGTGTATTATGTGCGGGCTTTGCCTGCCTGTCTGCCCTTACAAGGCCATTGAGATATTGTTTTGATTGTGAAAGAGACCTTCAAGCGCTCTCCTATGCCCTACCAGATACGCAGATATCGCAATTGGGTAGAAGATAAGACCCTGGTGAGCTTTTCAGTAAAAATAGGCGAAAGCGACCTGTTTATTCGCGCCGAGAAGCCTTTTAATCAACCGGCCCAAAAGTCACTCAGGACGCACAGGCAGCTTATCGAGGGATATCTCAAAAAGGATCCTGGATTTGCCGGTTCTCTTGAGCCTTATAGTGTCTGCGAAGATGCCCCCGAGATTATCCGCGGGATGAGTGCGGCCTCTTTTTCGGCTGGAGTCGGGCCGATGGCTGCAGTAGCCGGGGCTGTGGCTGAATATGTAGGCAAGGATTTACTCAAGTTTTCTCCCGAGCTAATCGTGGAAAACGGGGGGGATATCTTTATAGCAACTAAGCGAATAAAAAAAATCGGCATCTTTGCCGGAAACTCTCCTTATACCGAGAAGTTGGCTTTGGAGATTCCGGCCGGGACCTGGGGGGTGTGTACCTCAAGCGGCACAGTGGGGCCTTCGTTAAGTTTTGGCCAGGCCGATGCGGCAGTAGTTGTTTGTAATTCAGCCATCCTGGCCGATGCCTGGGCCACGCGGTTAGGAAATATGATTAAGACGGCGAATGATATAGAAAGAACCCTGGAATTTGTCAAAGACAAACCCAAGATTAAAGGCGTTGTGCTTATTCTTGGTGAAAAAATCGGAGTTTGGGGAAATCTTAAATTGGTTAAGACTTAAAAGGGAGAGGACAATGTTTAAGAGAATCGCCGAAGATATTCGCACGGTATTCCGGGAGGACCCGGCAGCCAGGAATATAATCGAGGTGCTTCTGTGCTATCCGGGCCTGCATGCTATCTGGATGCACCGGATTGCCCATTTGCTCTGGCGCTATAGATTAGGGCTTTTAGCCCGGCTGATTTCGCATATCTCGCGTTTCTTAACCGGCGTTGAGATTCACCCCGGGGCAAAGATCGGGCGCAGGTTCTTTATTGACCACGGGATGGGCGTGGTTATCGGCGAGACATCAGAGATCGGCGATGATGTGCTGCTTTATCAGGGCGCGGTCTTAGGCGGGACATCTCGCCAGAAGAAAAAGCGCCACCCCACTATCGGCAGCAAGGTGATTATCGGCGCAGATGCTGTTGTGCTGGGAGCCATCGAGATTGGCGAGGGGGCAAGAGTAGGTTCGGGCTCGGTAGTAGTCAAGCCTGTTCCTCCCGGGGCAACAGTAGTAGGCGTGCCCGGAAGGATTGTCGAGACCAAGGCGCCCAAGGTCAAGCCCTTAATTGACCTTGAGCACGGCAGGCTTCCCGACCCCGTAGCCGAAGCCGTAAACATCCTGGTCAAGAAACAGCACGAGCTTGAAGAGAGAATAAAGAAGTTAGAAAATAAATAAACCTGCCAACTAAGCCAGCCCTAGATTTTTCCTTGACAAACTCAAATAATGATGCTATATTCATATTGTGAATATTTATTCACTAAATGATTAGCAGTTCAAAAATTCAATTTTGGAGGTAATTCTTGCCGACTTCGCAATTAGATAGAAAGAAAAGAGACCTGATACTCAGAAGGTCGGATATCCTGAGGGCAGCTGAGCGCGCCTTTGCCGTAAGGGGCTATCACCAGGCCACGATGGCCGATATTGCCGAGGAGGCCCAGTACGGGGTGGGCACGCTCTATCTTTATTTTAAGGATAAGCAGAGCCTTTATGTAAATTTGTTAGAGAAAAAGACGAGGCAGTTAATAGGCCTAGTTAAGGAGAATGTTGAGAAGGGAAAAGACCCTCTTGAGAGAATTAAAATATTAATCCAGACACAGCTTAAATTTTTTATTAGCAATGAGGATTTCTTTAGAATCTTTTTTTCGCAAAGAGAAGGCTTGCGCTGGAAGGTTAAAGACAGGGTTTCCGCTTCTACGGTAGATTTGCAGCTGGAATTCTTAGATTATATAGCTGACTTAATTGCGCAGGCCCAATCTAGAGGCATTATTACAAAGAAGCATCAGGCCAGAAAAGTAGCCGCTGTCTTATCGGCCATAATCCATTCAATTGTTATGCCCCGGTTGATGAATTCAACAAAGCACAAAGAAGATATAACAAATCAATATCCTTTTGTTTTAGAGGTGTTTTTAAACGGGATGGGTGCTAAATAGTGAAGAAGGCCCTTTATTCTATTATAAGCCTAGTTTTGCTTAGCCTGTTTACTTATTCAGTCCGGGCTTTAGAGGTTGAAGAAAGAGAGCGGGCGGTAAAAGAGGCCCTTTTTGTTGCTTCCGTTGCCCAGCCCAAGATATTAAAAATTGGCCTGGTTGACTGCATTACTTATGCCCTGAAGAATAATTCTGAAATCATGATAAGGAAAATAGAACCATTAATTTCTGAGCAGGATATCGAGATAGCCAAGGCAGAGTTTAACCCAACCTTAACTTTTGATAGTTCATTAGAAGATGACAAAACTGAATCTGCCTCAGCGCTTGCCGGTTCGCATACAAGAACAGGCAAATTTAATTTTGCTATTGACGGAAAGCTTCCTACCGGCACCGAATACGATATAGATTTCTTGAATAAAAAATACAAAAGCAATTCGGCATACTTAAGCATAAATCCTTATCATGAGTCTGAATTTGCCGTTAGTGTTACCCAGCCTCTTTTTAAGGATTTTGGAGTTTTCGTAAATCGCGCGGATATCATTATCGCCAACAATAATCTGGAAAAATTAGATCAGAATTTAAAGAAAGATTTAATTGATTTAATCAGCCAGGTAAAAGAGGCCTATTATAGTTACGTATTGTACATAGAGAAATATAAAACTACTGAAGTTTCTTTGCAGAGGGCCAAGGATTTACTTGAAATTGTCCAGAAAAGACAGGCGAAGGGGTTAGCCAGCTTTATAGATTTGTTAGAAGCCAAAACCGGGGTCGCCGAAAGGCAAGATTTACTCCTTGCTGCTGAAAGGGCTACAAAAGACGCCGAAGACAAGGTTAAATATATAACTAATCTTATTGATGATCCCGAACTCTGGCATGCGCAAATTGAGCCCCTGGATAGGCCGGAGGTTAAAGAGCTTTCCGTTGACCTGATTGATAGCCTAAAACAGGCTTTTGAATACCGGCCGGATTACGAAGCTGCCAAGATTGAACTGAAGAATCAGGATATCCGCATCCTGATTAAAGAAAACAGCGCGCTTCCGGCTGTAGATTTAGTGGGAAGTTTTGGTTTAAATGGGTTGGATAAAGACTACGATGGAGCTTTAAAGGCGGATTATAAAGAATGGAGCACCGGCCTTAAAGTGAGCTGGCCCTGGGGCAGCAAAGGGGCAAAGGCAGATTATGAAAAGGCCTATTTAACCAGAAAACAGCTGCTTATTTCCTTTGAGCGCTTGCAGCAGAGGATTATCCTGGAGGTGAGGGATGCGCTAAGGGCCGTAGATACAGCCCGGGAGAAGATTACTACTGCCAAGAAGAGGCTGGAGACCGAAACTGCGCGCTATGCAGCAATTGAGCAACGTTTCCGTGAAGGGCTGGTCAGTGCTCACGATATGCTGGAATACCAGGAGGATTTATCCGGCGCTGAGACCAGCTATATCCAATCACTGATAGATTATGCGCAATCGTGGATTGAATTGGAAAAGGCAATAGGCGTAACTTTAGTTAAGAACAATATAACATTGGAGGAATAAATGAGAGTAATTTTGATTTTTGCATTTTGCATTTTGCATTTTTTAACCGGATGTGCGAAAAGAGAGACAGAAGAAATTTATAAACAAACGACTCATCCTGTAAGTGTAACTCTGGTGAGCAGGCAGAACCTGAAAGAATTTCTCTTTTATTCGGGTGATATCGAAGCGAAAGACCAGGCCACGGTTTTTTCCAAGGTTACGGGAAAACTGGTAGAGAATAAAGTTCAGGAGGCCGATTTTGTGGAAAAAGGCCAAACCTTAGCGCTGGTTGACCGCGATGAAATTGGTTATGAATTTGAACTTGCACCTGTAACTTCTCCAATTACCGGCATAGTAGGCAGGGCGTACATGGATAGGGGCGCAAGTGTAAACTTAATCACGCCCATTGCCTTAGTGGTAAATATGGATGAAGTACGCGTTAAGATTAATGTTACCGAGAAAGACTTACCGAGAATGGAAAAGGATCTATCGGCGCAGGTTAATATCGATGCCTATGCAGGTGAAGTCTTCAAAGGCTATGTAGAAAAAGTAAGCCCGGTAGTGGATTTAGATACACGTACAGCCCCGGTTTGGATAAATATTGCCAACCCCAAACATAAATTGAAACCCGGGATGTTTGCCCGCATTAAACTTATGGTGGGAGAGCATAAAGATGTTCTGCTAATTTTGCGCGAGGCGGTTATTGAAGAGGATAGCCAGAGATATATATTTATGGTAGAAGATAACCGCGCATATAAAAAAGAGGTTAAGATAGGGTTAGCATCTGATGGGAAATTTGAGGTTTTAGAAGGCTTGAAATCGGGAGATAAGGTAATAGTTATGGGCCCCTCAGACTTGAAAGATGGGGATTTAGTCAGGATAGTAGAAGAGGAAAAATAAGAGGTATTTATGAATCTTCCGCAATTTGGGGTTAAACGGCCTGTTACCGTAACCATGATTTTTATCGGCATTATCATCCTGGGCGCAGTCTCTTTATCCCGTTTAGGCTTAGATATGATGCCGGAGCTTGAGATGCCCGTCATTGGTGTATTTACTAATTATTCTGGAGCGGGCCCCGAAGAGGTAGAGAAACGCATTACTGAGAAATTAGAAGAACGTTTGGCTACTGTGCCTAATTTAGATAAGATAACATCTATTTCCCGCGAAGGAAGTTCTATTATAAATCTGGCTTTTAATTGGGGTTCCAATATGGATGAGGCCTCCAATGATGTTCGAGACTATGTCGGTCTAGCTAAGAAGGAACTTCCTGATGATGCTGATGAACCAATCATCTTTAAATTTGATTTCTCTATGATGCCGATCATGATTATGGGAGTAACGGCTGACGAAAGTTATCCGCGCTTGAAAAAGATTGTCGAAGATAAAATTGTCGACGCAATCAAAAGAATTCCCGGGGTAGCTGCTGCTTTGGTTCGCGGAGGTTTAGAAAGACAGATTCTGGTAGAAGTCGACAAAAGCCGCCTGGAAGTTTTGCATTTATCTGTAAACCAAGTTGTTCAGAGTTTGCAGTTACAAAATCTCACTACACCCGGCGGACATTTAAAAACCGGTCTTACCGATTATTTAGTGAGAGTTCCTGAAGAATTTAAGAGCGTAGAAGAGATTGAAAATACAATAATTGCTATGCCTAAGGGTGTGCCGATATATCTTAAGGATGTAGCGCGTGTTTCCGATAGCTTTGCTGATCAAACCAAATATGCCCGGATTAATAAAAGAGAAGGCTTAATTCTGATTATCCAAAAGCAATCAGGGGCTAATACTGTAAGTGCAGCCGACCGTGTCTTAAAACAATTGCCCAAATTAAAAGAAGATTTACCTTCCGATGTGCAAGTTAAGGTTAACCGGGATATGTCCGAATTTATTAGATTATCGATAGATACATTAAAGAATTCCCTCTTCTGGGGTGGGATTTTGGTAGTTTTGGTAATATTATTTTTCCTAAGACGTATCTTGACTTCTCTGATTGTTGTTTCAGCTATTCCTTGCTCTTTAATTATTACTTTCGTTTTAATGTATGTAGCTGATTATACCTTAAATATGATTTCTTTAAGTAGTTTGGCTATTGCTTTAGGGATGGTTGTGGATGCATCCATTGTTGTTTCTGAGAATATCCATCGCCACCGGGACAAATTAAATCACTCAGCAAAGGATGCTGCCATTTTTGGCGCCAGTGAAGTAGAAAAGGCAGTTGTTGCTTCTACCTTAACTACCATGGCAATCTTTCTGCCGATTATTTTTGTCAAGGGAATAAGCGGTATCCTTTTCAGGCAGATGGCCGCGGTAATTTGTTTAGCTTTACTTGCCTCTTTATTTACTTCCTTAACTCTGATACCGATGCTTTCTGCAAAGATTATGGCTTTAAGGCAAAAGACAGAAAATAGGCCGCAGCTTCTCCGGCGTTTATACCAGCTTAGCGAAGGCTGGTTTAGAAAAATAGAGGAGAGATATCGCAAGATTTTATCCTGGGCCCTTGGTCATCGAAGAAGGACTATAGTATTAGGGATTTCGATTTTACTTTTTAGTTTCAGTTTAATTCCCTTAGTAGGAACAGAATTTTTTCCCGAGGTTGACTCCGGAGTTATTCGCATAGATGTAGAGCGTCCAATTGGCACCAGGGTCAGTGAAACTGGAAAGGTGATGCTGGATATAGAAAATATTCTCTATAAAGAGGTGCCGGAACTGCAAGCCTCTTTACTTGATTGGGGATACGGAGAGACAGGCGGTATGGTAAGTATAATTGGCGGAGAGGAGAGTTCCAATACAGGTTGGATGATGAATAAATTGGTACAGAAAAAATATCGTAAAAGGAGTAATAAAGAAATCGCAGCAGCGCTTAAGCCTTTAGTTTCTTCGTATGCCGGGACCAAAGTAAGATTTAGTACTGAGGATCCGCTGGAGGGAATAATTTTTGGTTCAACTAATAAACCTTTAGTAATTGAAGTGCGGGGATATGATTTGGTCCAGGCGCGTAAATATTGTGCACAGATTGCTAAGGCCTTGGAAGAAATCAAAGGCGTAAGTGATGTGGAAATAAGCCGCAAAGAAGGAAAGCCCGAGTTGCAAATTGTGACTGACCGCGATAAAGCATCACGCCTGGGTGTAAATGTAACAGGCCTGGCCAATACAGTGCGCACATTTATTGACGGCAAGGCCGCCACACAGTATCGAGAAGACGGAGATGAATACGATATCTTTGTTAGGTTGAGGCCGGAAGACAGAAGCAGGCTTTTAGACCTGGATAATTTATTTGTTACTTCTCAAGCAGGACAACAGATTCGACTGTCTAATATAGTTCAAATTATGCAGAAGAAAGGGCCGATTAAGATTGAGCGTAAGGGCCAGGAAAGGATTGTCTATGTCAGCGCCAATATCTACGGAAAAGACTTAGGCACTGCGGTTAAAGAGGCGAACCGCAAGATTTCGCAGATTCCTCGACCAGCCGGTTTTTCCTATGCCTTTAGCGGGGCTCGGGAGGAACAGGTAGAGGCCTTCCAATGGCTTTTCTTTGCCCTTATTTTGGGGATATTGCTTGTGTATATGGTGATGGCCTCCTTATTTGAGTCCTTTAAACATCCCTTTGTTATTCTGTTTTCTATTCCTTTTGCGATGATTGGCGTAATCTGGTCTTTGCTTTTGACTAATCAGAGGTTGAATGTAGATTCATTTATTGGTATAATCTTGCTTACAGGTATTGTGGTCAATAACGCTATTGTTCTTATTGATTATATCAATACGTTAAGAAAAAAGGGACTGCCTCTTATGGAGGCGATAAAAGAGGGGGGAGTGGTCAGGCTTCGCCCGGTTTTAATGACCGCCATTACCACAATGGTAGGGCTTTTGCCTTTAGCGCTATTTCAGGGAGAAGGCGCGGAAGAATGGCACGCCTTAGCTACTGTGGTAATAGGAGGATTAGTTGTGTCCACATTGATTACGCTGGTTCTGATTCCTACCCTTTATTCTATATTTGAGAGAAAAGAAGTAACTGTAAACTAGGGGGGGCGAGGGCTGGAAAGCACAAGATACATGGCTAACGTAGTTACCGCGGCAAACCTTCTTTTCGGGACGATGTCAATACTGCTTTCGGTGATGGGCAGATATGTCCAGGCGGCCTGGATTATTTTCTTTTCCATTATCTTTGATATTGCCGATGGGAAGATTGCCCGCATGGGCGATGAACCTTCGGAATTCGGCAGGCAGTTCGATTCACTGGCGGATTTGGTTTCTTTTATAATTGCTCCTTCAATTCTAATCTTTACTCTAAGCCGGCCGGAATTTCTTCTCTGGCGGCTGTTGGTGTGTTTAGCGGCAGTCTTCTGCGGCGTTTTTCGCTTGGCCAGGTTCAATACAGAGAACGGAGAAAAAGAAGGCATTTTCTTTAAAGGCCTGCCTTCTCCGGCCTTTGCAGCGAGCGCTGCATCTTTTGTGCTTGTTTATCATCACTATAATTTACAGCTTGACTCTCAGGCCATTTCGCTGGTGGTGGGTATTCTGGCAATGATGATGGTCTCCGGAATCCGATACCCCACCTTTAAGAATGTACCTTTATTCCAACGTAAATATCTGGTTGGCTTTGTTCTAATATTGCCGCTGATATTCATTATCCCCGAATTAACCATCTTTATCTTATCCTTAATTTACGTAATCTTTATACCCATTAAGGCAAACCTGATGAAAGGAGCCAGCGGATGAGGCCATTAGCCGTACTTTTAGTTAGTGTTTTGCTTACCAGCATAGGCCAGCTTATCTTAAAAAAAGGCCTGCTTATCGTTGGGCCGATTGAGGGCGTGGGTTCTAAATTTTTTCAGATCTTTACAAATCCTCAAGTAATCTTAGGGATAACCTTTGCCGTTTTGGGCTGGGCGGCCTATGTGCTAGCGCTTTCCAAGGCCGAGTTGAGTTATGCCTATCCGGTCTGGAGCCTGACTTATGTAGTAGTACCTCTTTTGTCTCTTTTAGTTTTTAAAGAGAGTATCTCTTTACTCAAGATGGGCGGTTTGGCCTTTATCTTTTTAGGCGTAGTTTTAGTGGCGGCAAGCGTAAAATGAGAAAAAAATTCAAAGTTGGTTTAGCGTTGGGTGGGGGAGGGGTGCGCGGCCTGGCCCACATCGGCGTTTTAAAGATACTTGAGCGCGAGAGGGTCCCGATAGACCTTATTGTGGGCACGAGTATGGGCGCGGTTATCGGCGGCGCTTACGCCCTCTGCAAAGATAGTTTTTACTTAGAACGGAGAATCATAGAACTTCTTAAGCAGAAACCGATTGCTAAGCTTGAGGCCTTGGCCGGAGAATCCCGCCCCGAAGAAAAACGGATGATTGTTGAGGGCCTGGTGAGTTTTGTAAAAGACCTGCTCCTTTGGAATCTTAAAGGCATCAAACGTTCAATGGGTAACGGCGCAGAGATTAAGCAACTCATTGAAGAGCTGGTAGAGAAGATGCGCTTCTCAGAGACTAAGATACCTTTTGCCTGCATTGCCTGTGATTTAAAGACAGGCGATGAGGTTATTTTAAATAAAGGGAAAATGGTCAATGCCGTAATGGCCTCAAGCTCGGTGGCGGGGGTGTTTCCGCCGGTAAAATTAGGGGAGAGGCTTTTAGTCGACGGAAGCATAACCAGCGAGGTACCCACAGAAGCAGCGCACTCGCTCGGCGCAGATTTTATTATCGTGGTTAATGTGGAGCAGAAGATCTTTTACGATAAGTTCAGACATGGAATGGATATCCTTTTTCAGGCGGATGAAATCCGTTCACACGAATTGAATCGCCTCAAGCTGCGACTGGCCGACTTTACGATTCAGCCGCAGGTCGGCGATATTAGTTGGGCGGCCTTTTCTCAAGGTTTAAGATGTATCCAGGAAGGAGAAAAGGCAGCAGAAGAGACCTTAGCTAAACTTAAAATTGCTCTGGCCAGAAAAAGAAGAACATACAACCTAAAGAGGTTTTTTCGCATAAAATAGGCTAAATTTTGCATAACAGTATGAAGCTAAAAGAGTTAGAGTAATTTATTTGCCCAATATATACAATTTATTGGGCTTTTAAATTTGGCAGAGCCCAATATATAGTATGTTTTTTTCGATTTTTTCCTTGACAGCCCAATTCTGCTGTGCTATACTTCGCTAGTGGAAGAGGGAATTTAGGCGGTCCCCTTTCGGGGAGGCTTCGCACTAGGTGAGAGGTAATGGCTAGCAGGAAAAGTGATCTTTAACCGTAATTAAGATGGAGAAAAATTATGGAAAAGTTGGCTTGCAAACTTTCCGAAAACGCTAAAAAGGTATTAGAAAAGAGATATTTAAAGAAAGACCAACAGGGCAAAGTTATTGAGTCTGCCGACGATATGTTCCAGCGTGTAGCCGCAAATATTGCTCAAGCCGAGAAACTCTACAACAAAGACGCCGACACAGAAAAGATAGCCCGGGGGTTTTATTCTCTTATGGCCAATCTGGAATTTTTGCCTAATAGCCCTACTTTAATGAATGCCGGGCGCGACCTGCAGCAATTGAGCGCCTGTTTTGTTTTGCCGATTGCCGATTCTATGGAGTCGATATTCGAGACCGTAAAAGACACGAGCATGATCCACAAGTCAGGCGGTGGGACAGGGTTTTCCTTTTCCCGGTTGAGGCCAAAGGGATCAAGGGTTAAATCAACAAGTGGGATTGCCAGCGGGCCGGTTTCATTTTTGAAGGTTTTTGATGCCGCAACCCAGGCGGTAAAACAGGGCGGTACCCGCCGCGGGGCCAACATGGGTATCCTGCGCGTGGACCACCCGGATATTTTGGAGTTTATTTCCTGCAAAGAAAATGATAAAGACATTACCAATTTTAATATCTCCGTGGCGGTTAGCGAGGATTTTATGCAGCGGGTGAAGAATAATCAGGACTACGATTTAATCGAGCCGCACGGCAGAGAAGTTACCGGCAGGCTTAACGCTAAAGAGGTCTTTGATAAAATAATCCAGATGGCCTGGAAAAACGGCGAGCCGGGAATAATATTTCTTGACCGGATGAATAAATACAACCCTACGCCGGCCCTGGGAGAGTATGAATCAACAAACCCTTGCGGCGAACAAATTCTTTTGCCTTATGAGAGCTGCAACCTTGGCAGCATTAATCTTTCTAAGATGGTTACGAATGGTTGCATTGATTGGGATAAAATTACCCACACTACCGAGGCTGCCGTGCACTTTCTGGATAATGTTATTGATATGAATAAATATCCTTTGCCTGAGATAGAGAAGATGACCAAGGGCAATAGAAAAATCGGCTTGGGCATAATGGGCTTTGCCGACATGCTGATTCAGTTAAAGATTGCCTATAATTCTGAAGAGGCAATCTCCCTTGCCCACAAAATTATGAGTTTTATTCTGGAGAAGGCGGCTGCTGCATCTTGTGCCCTGGCCAAAGAAAGAGGCATCTTTCCTAATTTCAAGGGGAGCATCTATGACATTGAGGGTGGCCTACGCCTGCGCAATGCAACCTTGACCACCATTGCCCCTACGGGGACTTTGAGCATCATTGCCAATTGCTCAAGCGGAATAGAGCCTATCTTTGCCCTTTCCTACTTGCGCAAGGTCTTGGACAAACAAAGCCTCCCTGAGCTTCATCCGATTTTTGAAGAAATAGCCAAGGAAAGAGGCTTTTATAGTGCGGAATTGATCAAGTTAATTTCTCAAGGCCAATCCATTCAGGATATTCCTGAGATTCCCGAGGATGTACGCAACGTATTTGTTACTTCCCACGATATTACCCCCGAATGGCATATCCGCATGCAGGCGGTATTCCAGGAGTTCACCGACAATGCCGTGAGCAAGACCGTAAATTTTCCTCATGACGCTACTGCAGAGGACGTAGAGCAGGTTTATCGGATGGCGGATGAGCTGGGATGTAAAGGGGTAACTATTTATCGCGACAAAAGCCGCGAAGAACAGGTGCTTAATCTGGGCACAGAGGCCGGACAAGCTGAAGGCGCGCAGCTAAGTGTTTCTATTTCGCCCCGCCCGCGGCCGCAGGTGGTTACCGGGACAACTACGAAGGTTACTACCGGTTGCGGCAATCTCTATATTACTATCAACGAAGATGAAGAGGGTCGTCCTTTTGAGGTGTTTATGCAGATAGGCAAGGCCGGCGGTTGCGCCGCTTCTCAACTGGAGGCTATTGGCCGGCTGGTTTCTCTGGCCTTGCGTTCAGGCATAGATTTAAAATCTATAATTGACCAATTGCGCGGTATCCGCTGTCCCTCTCCTTCATGGAGTAAAGAGGGGAGGATATTCTCCTGTGCCGATGCTATCGCCAGGGTAATCGAAAGACGCCTGGGCAAGAGCGAAAAACCAAAGCAGATAGGAGAAGGTCCAGAGCAACCTCTGCAGCAAAAGATAGATCAGGGCAATACCCAAGTTAAGATAAAAACCATTGTCGGCGTCTGCCCGGATTGCGGCGGCGCCCTGCGCCACGAAGAAGGCTGTGTAGTTTGCGCCAGCCCTGGCTGCGGCTACAGCCGCTGTTGATATGTCTATTAAACCCGACCAGTGGATTATACGCATGGCGCAAGAAAAAAAGATGATTGCGCCCTTTGTCAAAAAGCAGGTTAAAGACGGAAATATCTCTTTTGGCCCTTCCAGTTTTGGATACGATATCCGTTTGAGCGATGAGTTTAAGCTCTTCAGCCCGCCGCAAAATTTAATCATTGACCCCAAAAAGATGAAGGAAAGCGCTTATCGCCGTATAAAGACGGATGTCTGCACAATTGCCGCCAATTCTTTTATCCTGGCTAAATCCTTAGAATATTTCAAAATGCCCGATAATATATTAGGGGTAGTTGCGGGCAAAAGTACCTATGCGCGTTGCGGGGTTGTGGTCAACGTTACCCCTTTAGAGCCGGGTTGGGAGGGTTTCTTGACCATATCAATCAGCAATACCACGCCTCGTCCGGTGAAAATTTATGCGCGCGAGGGAATAGCCCAGGTCCTGTTCTTTGAGTCAGACCAGAAATGTGAGGTTTCTTACCGGGATAAAAAAGGTAAGTATCAGGGTCAGAAAGACATAACTATATCAAAGATGTAATATGAAAAAGATTATTTATGTTATATTGGATGGTTTAGGGGACTTGCCGCATCCGGGTTTAGGCGGAAAGACTCCCTTGCAGGCAGCGCAGTCGCCTTTGTTGGATGAGTTAGCCAAAAGCGGCCAGACCGGGCTGATGCATACCGTAGGCAAAGACATTGCCCCGGAGTCGGACATCGCCGTAATCAGTATCTTAGGCTACGATGCGGAAAAATACTATACCGGCCGCGGGCCTTTAGAGTCCTACGCCGAAGGCCTGGAGGTTAAAGACGGGGACTTAGCTTACCGGGTTAACTTTGCCACTGCCGGTGAAGGTAAAAACATTATTGACCGCCGCGTAGGCCGCAACTTAACTACGGAAGAGGCCACTCAATTAGCCAAAGAGATAAACGAAAAGGTAGAGCTCACCAGCGTTGCGGCAGGTTTTAAGTTTAAGAATACAATCGGCCACAGAGGTGTTTTGGTTATTCATCCGCGCAGAGGTGAACTTTCAGCCGAGGTTACCAATACCGATCCCGCCTATGAAAAACGAGGTCCATTCGGCGTAGCCAAACAGAAGTTTGAGGATGTATTGCAGGAATGCAGGCCCGTTAAGGGAAAAGCGAATTCGCAGGAAGCCCTTAATGCCGCAAAACTGACCAACGAATTTGTAGCCAAAAGCCGGCTTGTCTTAGAAGGCTCAGAGACTAACAAAAAAAGAGAAGCGCAAGGAAAACTAAAGGCGAATCTAATTTTGACCCGCGATGCCGGAAACAGGCTTCCAAAATTTCCCAGTATCAAAGAAAAATTTAATCTAAGGTTCGGTTGCTTTGTGGAGATGCCGGTAGAGCGGGGGATTGCCCTTTTAACCGGAATGCAGATAATTGAGATTCCTTTGCCTTCAGGCGACTTAGAAAAAGATTATAAACTACGCGCAGAAAAGGTTCTTGGGGTTGTTAAGGAATTTGACGGCCTGTATATCCATATTAAAGGCCCGGATGAGCCGGCGCATGACGGAGATTATGCCAAAAAGAAGGAATCCATTGAAGCAATCGATAAATATTTTTTCGCTAATCTACTTCCTCACCTGGATATGAGCTGCTCAATAGTCTGCGTTAGCGCAGACCACTCCACGCCCTGTATCTTAAAAGCGCATTCTGCCGACCCGGTTCCGGTTTTAGTTGCCGGCGGCGCTATAAAACCTGATGCGACAGGAGATTTTTCCGAAAAGACCTGCCAGGGCGGCGCTTTGGGAATATTATCCGGCCCCGAACTCTTGCCGCTTTTAGTTAATTTATCTAAAGTCTAAATTTTCCCTTTACAAAATCCCGCTAACGTTGTATAATCCTTTTGATTGCTATCAATATAATATATTTAGGCCTATAATAGTGAGCATTGAATAACGGGTCTGGGGGCTTAAGCTGTGAATTCCTTAATTTTAGCGGCAGGGGCGATAGTGCTTTTCTGGCTGGGCTATCAGTTTTATAGCCGCTGGTTTGCTAAGATCTGGGATATTGATGCCTCGCGCAAAACCCCGGCTATAGCTAATTACGACGGAGTGGATTATGTCCCCGCCAAACACTGGACGATTCTCTTCGGGCATCATTTTGCCTCGATTGCCGGGGCGGCTCCGGTAATCGGCCCGATTATCGCTTTGAGTCTCTGGGGCTGGGCGCCTGCGCTAATCTGGATTGTCCTGGGCACAGTCCTTTTCGGCGGTATCCACGACTTTAGTTCGCTGATGGTTTCCCTGCGCTCAAAAGGCCGCTCCATTGCTGATGTAGCCAGCGCAACCATCTCTCACAGGGCAAAGGTAGTTTTTTCTATTTTTATCTGGCTTACCTTAATTTTAGTTATTGCTGTCTTTGTCCATTTTTGCGCCGAGACATTTATTGCCGAGCCGAAAATAGTTATCCCTACGGCAGGGTTGATTCCGCTGGCCATGTTAATCGGATTTATGCTTTACGACGTCAAGTTTAACCAGATTAGCACGACGATTTTAGGTCTGGCCGTGTTGGGCGGCTTAATAATGTTGGGCAATAACATCCCGCTGGGATTAGTTAAGCTGAGTTTTAAGGTGCAGGAATATACATTGAACATTAAGTCGATGGAGCTCTGGAGTATCCTGCTTTTAGTTTACGCCTTTTTCGCCTCTATTACGCCGGTGCATATTTTGCTTCAGCCGCGCGATTATCTCTGCGCCTTTTTGCTGGTTGCCGGAATTGTTTTAGGCTTTGCGGGATTGGTTGTTTCCCATCCGGCAATACAGCTTCCCGCCTTTATAACCTGGAAGGCCGAAACCGGCTATCTCTGGCCGATGCTTTTTGTTACTATAGCCTGCGGGGCAATATCCGGATTTCATTCTTTGGTTGCCTCGGGTACAACCTCCAAGCAGCTGGACAATGAACGGCATGCGCGTAAGATCGGCTACGGGGCGATGGTTGTCGAAGGCATAGTGGCACTGTTGGCGCTTTTAATAGTTGCTGCGGCAATTGCTAATATAGCCGACCTGCGCCAGATATTAGACACAGGCGGCGGGCCGGTGACGGCCTTTGCTAAAGGTTTTACCTCGGTAACCCGGCCGCTTTTAGGAAAATGGGGCGGATTGATAGCGATAACCATCTTGAATGCCTTTATCCTGACAACCTTGGATACGGCTACGCGTATCGGAAGATATCTGACCCAGGAATTATTAGGCATAAAAAATAGATACATCTCTACCGTTATTGTAATTGCTTTCGGCGGATTTTTGGCCCTCAGCGGAAAATGGAGCAATATCTGGCCGATGTTCGGCACAGCCAACCAACTGGTGGCGGCCCTGGCCTTGATCGTAGTTACTTCCTGGCTTTTGTCTCATCGCAAAAGCATAAAGTTTACTCTTTTGCCTGCTTTGATTATGCTGGCCACGACTGTGGCGGCGCTGATTTATCAAATCATCCGTTTCTTTAAAAGCCAAGAGTGGCTTTTGATGTTCATTGCCTTTGCCTTATTAGGCCTGGCTTTTTATATGTTGCTGGAAGTAGATTTAATCTTATTCCGGGCCTTCAAGCGTAGAAAGAAAGAGAGGGTAGTGCAGGGGTATGTCTAATATTATTGTCCAAAAATACGGCGGCTCATCAGTTGCCGACCCTAAAAGGATCTCTCGCGTTGCCAGGCGCATAGTTAAGTATAGACAAAAAGGCTGCGATATAGTAGTAGTGGTTTCGGCTTTAGGCGATACCACGGACGATTTACTAAAGCTGGCTCATAAGGTTAACCGTTCTCCCTCGGAAAGAGAAATGGATATGCTTATCTCTACGGGGGAGCAGATCTCTACGGCGCTTTTGGCAATGGCCATCCATAAGCTGGGATACGAGGCCATATCTTTTACCGGAGCCCAGGTGGGGATTATTACCGATTCCAGGCATACCAGGGCCAGAATCATCAAGATTAATACCGGCAGGATCAGAAAGGAACTGGCCAAGAAGAAGATTGTTATTGTTGCCGGTTTCCAGGGCGTAGACCTATCCCGGGAGATAACTACCTTAGGCCGCGGCGGAAGCGACTTAACCGCCGTGGCTTTAGCCCGTGCCCTTCGGGCAAAGCACTGCGAGATTTATACGGATGTGGAGGGGATTTATACCGCTGACCCGCGTATTGTCCGCCGGGCCAGGAAACTGGAGAGGATAAGCTACGACGAAATGCTGGAGATGGCCTCGCTTGGCGCACAGGTAGTTCAGGTAAGATGCGTGCAGGTGGCCAAGAGGTTTAATATTCGCGTTATCGTCAGGTCAAGTTTTAGCGATGAAGGAGGAACGATGATTTCCCCAGCACTAAAAGCGATGGAGAAGGTTGTAGTCAGCGCAGTAACCTTAAATAGAAATGAGACCAAGGTTACCATCCGCGATGTTCCCGATAAACCCGGTGTAGCGGCAAAGGTGTTTAAAAGGATTGCCGAGCAGGAGATAAATGTGGATATGATTGTCCAGAATATCTCGCGCACCGGCTATACCGACCTTTCTTTTACGGTGGTGAAAGAAAATTTGGCCAAGACGCTCAGGACAGTCAGAAAGGCAAGCGAGCAGGTTGGCGGCGGCGCTGTTGCGGTTGATAAGGATATTGTCCGCGTTTCTATTCTCGGAGTGGGAATGAAGTCTCATTCGGGTATTGCTGCCGGAATGTTTGAGGCCCTGGCGGAGAACAAGATTAACATTGAGATGATTTCCACTTCCGAGATAAGCATTTCCTGCGTAATCAGGAAGAGGCTTGCCAAGAAGGCGGTGCGTGCGATTCACAGGAAATTTAAGTTGGATAAGAAATAGAGCGGAGGATAAATTATGCGCAAGGTTGAGCTGTACGACACTACCTTAAGAGACGGCGCCCAGACTGAAGGCATCTCTTATTCAGTATCGGATAAATTAAAAATCGCGCAAAAATTAGATTTCTTTGGCCTGCATTACATTGAGGGTGGCTGGCCGGGTTCCAACCCTAAAGATTTGGAATTCTTTAAGCAGATTAGGAAAAAACGCCTAAAGTATGCTAAGATTTGTGCCTTTGGTTCTACAGCCAGGCCACATCTTAGCGCCCAAAAAGATGCTAACCTTAAATCTCTTCTAAAGTCAGGTGCGCAGGTCATAACCCTGTTTGGTAAAAGTTGGGATTTGCATGTTAAGGTTGTCTTAAGAACTTCATTAGATCAGAATCTGCGGATGATTTTAAATTCTGTGAAATATCTAAAGAAGAATGGTTGCATGGTTATTTACGATGCTGAACACTTCTTTGACGGTGCAAGGCATAATTTTGATTATGCCCTCAAGACGTTATTGGCAGCGGAAGAAGCTGGGGCAGATAGAATTGTTCTTTGTGAGACAAATGGGGGGATGATTACCTCATCAGTAGTGCAGATAATTCGCAAGGTACTCCCTCGGTTAAATACTCCTTTAGGAATTCATACGCATAATGATTGTGGTATGGCCGTAGCCAATACTATTGCTGCGGTGGAAGAGGGTTGTACTCATATCCAGGGTACGATTAACGGTTATGGCGAGCGTTGCGGTAATGTGGACTTAATTGCCTGCATTGCAAACCTTAAGTTAAAGTTAGGCCTTAATTGTATTTCAGATAATAAGCTGCAGAAATTAACTGAGCTTTCACACTACGTAAGTGAAATCAGTAATATGCGCCATAAGAGCAATCAGCCTTTTGTGGGAGAAAGCGCCTTTGCCCATAAAGGAGGCGTACACATTAATGCGATGGTTAAATACCCGGGTACTTACGAACATATCCAGCCAAAGCTTGTGGGAAATAAAAGTCGTTTCTTAGTCTCCGAGCTTTCCGGGAGGACTTCCATCCTTTTGAAGGCCAAGGAGCTGGAGCTGGCCCTGGATAAAGACGCCTTGCATACAAAGAAGATTCTTAAGCTCCTCCAGGATTTAGAACACCGGGGTTATCAGTTTGAGGCCGCCGAGGGTTCTTTTGAACTGCTGATGAAAAAGGCGCTCAAAAAGCACAAGAAGTTCTTTGACCTGGAAGGTTTTCGGGTAATTATTGAGAAGACCAAAAGCGGCAAGATAACCTCAGAAGCCGCAATCAAGCTAAAGGTAAATAAAATTGAGGAGCACACCGCCGCCGAAGGAGAAGGCCCGGTAAATGCGCTGGATAGGGCGCTGCGCAAGGCGCTCTCAGAGTTTTATCCTGCCCTGGCCAAAATGCGCCTGACCGATTTTAAGGTGCGCGTCCTGGATGAGCGGGCCGGGACCGCGGCCAAGGTGCGTGTGTTAATCCAGTCTCAGGATGAGCAGGATTCCTGGGGTACGGTAGGGGTTCATGAAAATATTATCGAGGCATCCTGGCAGGCCCTGGTAGATTCTGTTGAATACAAATTACTGAAGGATAAGAAAGAGTGAGAAATTCGAAATCCGAAGCACGAAATCCGAAACTTTCGAATTTCGATATTCGAATTTAGGGTTTAATGGTCAATATCTCACCAAAATATAATCCCAAAGAATGCGAGGAAAAATGGTACCAGTTCTGGGAAGAGAATAATCTCTTTCACGCTGAGGTCTCATCCCGCAAAAAACCCTACTCTATAGTTATCCCCCCGCCGAATATTACCGGCATCCTGCACATGGGCCATGCCCTGAATAATACCATCCAGGATATCCTGATCCGTTTCCGCCGTATGCAGGGATACGCCGCGCTCTGGATGCCCGGTACAGACCATGCCGGTATTGCCACCCAGAATGTAGTGGAAAAAGAGATTGCCGAAAGCGGCTTAACCCGGCAGGACTTAGGAAGAGAAAAGTTTTTAGAGCGGGTTTGGAAATGGCGCCAGAAATATGGCTCTACCATTATTACCCAGCTAAAGAAGCTGGGCTGCTCCTGCGACTGGCCCAGGATGCGTTTTACTATGGATGAACAATACTCTGATGCGGTGAGTGAAGTCTTTATCCAGCTGGCAAAAGAGAACCTGATCTATAAGGCAAACTATATTATCAACTGGTGCCCGCGTTGCCAGACCGCCCTTTCCGATGAGGAGTCCCAGCACAAAGAAGCCAAGGGCAGCCTTTATTACATTCGCTATCCCTTAAAAGAGGACACCAGAAAATTCATTACTGTGGCTACTACGCGTCCTGAGACTATGCTCGGGGATACGGCTGTTGCGGTTAACCCCAAAGATAAAAGGTATAAGCAGCTAATCGGCAAGAGCGTAATTCTGCCTTTGGTCAATGAAGAAATCCCCGTGATTGCCGATAGCGCAGTTGACCCTGAATTCGGCACAGGAATCGTCAAGATTACTCCTGCGCATGACCCCAACGACTTTGAGATTGCCCAGAGGCATGCGCTGTTCAGTAAAGTGGTGATGAACGCCGATGCTACGATGAATCAAAATGTCCCCTTAAACTATCAGGGCATGGACCGCCTGGAGGCCCGCGAGGCCGTTGTCGATGATTTAGAAGAGCGGGACCTCCTGGAGAAAACAGAGGAGCATCTGCATTCCGTAGGCCACTGCTACCGCTGTCATACAATGGTTGAGCCCTATCTTTCCCAGCAGTGGTTTGTGGATATGCCAAAATTAGGCAAACAGGCAGCCGAGGTAGTTAAAAAGGGTAAAGTTAAGTTTTACCCCAGCCGTTGGAAGAAGGTTTATTTAAACTGGATGGGCGCCTTACGCGGCTGGTGCATCAGCCGGCAGATCTGGTGGGGCCACCGTATTCCGGCCTGGTACTGCGCCGACTGCAAAAGGGCCTATGAGCTCTTGCACAAGGGCAAAAAGGTCTCACCCAAGCAGAAAGTCGAGCTTACCGAGGCGGGGATTATAGTTTCTCTGGAGAATCCCCACTTTTGTCCCAAATGCGGCGGCACAGACCTTCGCCGGGATGAGGATGTCCTGGATACCTGGTTTTCCTCATGGCTGTGGCCCTTTGCCACCTTCGGGTGGCCGACGCTGGGCAAGAGAGAAGAGCAGGAACTGAGGTTTTTCTATCCTACTTCAACCCTGGTTACCGCCCAGGAGATTATCTTTTTCTGGGTGGCCAGGATGATTATGGCCGGCCTGCACTTTAGAAAAGAGATTCCTTTTCGCGATGTCTATATCCACGGCACGGTCAGAGACCTAAGCGGCACCAAGATGTCCAAATCGCTGGGCAATGTTATTGACCCGCTGGAGATAATCAATGAATACGGCTGCGATGCCCTGCGCTTCAGCATTATCTCGCTTGTGGCCACAGGTCAGGACGTATTTTTGTCCCGCGAGAGGTTTGAGTCCGGGCGCAACTTCGCCAACAAGATCTGGAATGCCGCGCGCTTTATCCAGCTCAACCTGGATAAAGAAAAGGTAGGCGTTGATTTGCGCGCTGCGGCCAAAGGCATTAACGAACTGAAAGATAAATGGATATTAAGCCGGTTTTATCAAACCCTGGAGGAGGTTACCGGGGCGCTGGATAATTTCCGCTTTAATGATGCCGCAAAAACCCTGTATGAGTTTTTTTGGCATCAGTTCTGCGACTGGTATATAGAGTTATCCAAAAAGAATATTAAAGAGGAAGCGACGCAAGTTGTGCTCTATAAAGTTTTGGAGAAGACCTTAAGGGTAATGCACCCGATCATGCCTTTTGTAACTGAAGAGCTTTGGCAAGGCCTGCCTCACGAGGGAAATTCGATTATGGTCTCTTCCTGGCCGCAGATGCAAAAACAATTTATTAATAAAAAGGCAGAGAGCCGAATGGAGATGATTATCTCCTCTATTACGGCTATCAGAAATATCCGCTCGGTCTGGCAGATTGAGCCGGCCAAGAGGCTTGCGGTTAAAATTTGCGCGCACAAAAAACCTCTGGAAAACCTGCTTAATGCGCACAGCCCTTATATTAAAGAATTGGCCAAAGTAGATTCTTTAGAAATCGGTCAGAAGCTCAAAAAACCCAAGCACTCGGCTGTGGCAGTAGTGGGGGATAGTGAAATATTTGTTCCCTTAGAAGGAATCATTGATGTTAAGAAAGAGGCCAAGAGGCTTACACAAAAAATAAAAGAATTAGAACATATTTTGCATAGTAATGATAAAAAACTCAAGAATAAACAATTTCTCAGCCGTGCCCCCAAAGAGGTCGTCGTCCAGACAAAACAAAAACAGGCCCAACTAAAAGACGCTGTCAAGAAACTAAAGGCCAACCTAAAAGGTTTTAAATAAGAGATGAAAAATTTAGAGATAGTAAAGTTGGCCTTAAGAGAAGATATTGGCTCTGGCGATATTACCACCAAACTTATTATTTCGGCCAAGCAGAAGATTAAGGCCAGGATAATAGCTAAAGAAAAAGGCATTGTCTGCGGGTTGGCTGTGGCCAGGCTTGTGTTTAAGACGGTAGATAAAAATATTCATTTTAAACCCGCCACCAGCGACGGAAAACAGGTTAAAAAAGGCCAGGTCTTGGCGCGCTTGCAAGGTAAGGCCGTAAGTATTTTAGGAGGCGAGCGCGTAGCCTTGAATTTTTTGAGCCACCTCTCGGGGGTTGCTACTTTGACTAATCGCTATGTGCAAAAAGTAAGGCCCTATAAAGTTAAAATTATGGATACGCGTAAGACCACTCCGGGTTTGCGGAGCTTGGAGAAATACGCGGTGCGCTGCGGCGGGGGAGTGAATCATCGCTTAAACCTCTCGGATCAGGTGTTGATAAAAGATAATCATCTAAGTAGTTTAAAGTTTAAAGTTAAAAGTTTAAAGCTAAAAGATATAATTGATAAAATAAGAAAAAATGCCCAAGGTAGAAAGATTGAAATAGAAGTAAAGAATATAAGAGAATTTAGAGAAGTTCTTAAAGCCAGGCCGGATATTATAATGTTGGATAACTTTAGCGTGGCTAATATCAAAAAGGCAGTAAAAATAAAAAGCGCTTCAGTGAAACTTGAAGTCTCCGGCGGCGTAAACTTGAGCAACGTGCGCAGGATTGCCGCCACAGGCGTAGAGAGAATCTCCATAGGAGAGCTAACCCATTCGGCTGGTGCGCTGGACATAGCGCTGGACTGTGAATAAATTTAGATTAGTTAGGCATTTGAATGGATGAGCGGATATTAAAAATACTGCGTGCGCATCAGGATGAGTCTGTTCCTGCCGATAGGCTAATCCCCGAGGAATTGAGCCGGCGGCTGAATACTAAGGTTATCGGGAAAAAGATTTTTTCTTATAATGTCGTTGACTCTACAAATAGCATAGCCTTTTCTTTAGCTAAGGCCGGCCTGGGGGAGGGAGCAGCCGTTTTTGCCGAGGGCCAGAGAAAGGGGCGCGGGCGTCTGGGCAGGGGTTGGGTTTCGCCTAAAAATAAGGGGATTTATCTTTCTTTAATCCTGCGGCCGAAGATTAGCCTTAAAAAGGCCTCGCTGGTTACGCTTTTGGCCGCAGTGGCTTGTGCTGAGGCAATCAGGAAAATATCAGGCCAGCAGGCCTTAATCCGCTGGCCCAATGATATCTTGGTGAATAACAAGAAGCTCTGTGGTATTCTTACCGAAATGCAGACAGAAAACAGCCACCTTGAGTACATCATCTTAGGCATCGGCATTAACGTAAATACGCCGACAGGTAAATTGCCCTCACAGGCAAGTTCTTTAAAAGAAGAGGCAGGAAGGGAGTTTTCCCGGGTAGAGCTGGCCCGTGGACTTCTGCGCCGGCTTGACCAGGAATATTCTTTTTTTAAGGATAAGGGCAGTGCAAAAATCATTACCCAATGGAGAAACCTATCCGCCTTCTGCGGCAAGCGCCTTAAGGTTAAGCTTGCTGAGAAGACTATTGAGGGCCAGTCTCAGGGGATAGATGCCCAGGGCGCCTTGATTGTGCGTCTGGACAATGGTTTTAAACAGCACATTTTAGCAGGAGACGTAGCTAAAATACGCTAATGCTGACTATTGCCGGGATTAAGAAACTCTTAAAAGAAGAGCGGCTCTCAATCAGCAAATACCGCGGGCAAAACTTTTTGGTTGATGCCCATTTGCAAAAAAAGATTATTCAGGCCCTAAACATAAATTCTACCGATGAGATTATAGAGATTGGCTCCGGCCTGGGCGCCTTAACCGAAGACTTAGCCATGCGGGCAGCTAAGGTTATTGCCCTGGAGAAGGATAAGGGCATGGCCAGGGTGTTGGGGCAGGCGCTGTCAAAATACAATAATCTTAAAATTATCAATCGGGATATCCTGAAGGTTGACGTATCCGGCCTGTTTAAAAGGCAGGCCAAGGTTGTCGGTAACCTTCCATTTTATATTACCACACCGATTATCGGCTTGCTTCTGAAGGCGGGTTTTAAGCGCTTTAGCGATGTCTTTATTACCGTCCAGCATGAGGTAGCCAAGCGCCTGGTATCTAAGCAAAACCATAAGAATTACTCCTCCTTAAGCGTGTTTATCCAATATTTTACTCACCCCATAATGCTGTTTACCATTCCCAAAAAGGCCTTTTACCCCCAGCCCAGGGTAGATTCTGTATTTATGCATCTGCGGCTTTTGTCAAAACCGGCTGTCTCGGTCAGAGATGAGGAGCAGTTTTTTAAGATTGTCCACCGCTCATTCAGCCAGCGCCGCAAGACTATTGTTAATTCTCTAAGCGCCAAATTGGGCAAAGAAGAGAAGAAAAAGATTGAACAGGCCTTAAAAAGTCAGGGCCTCAAGGGGCGCCTGAGGGCGGAGAATCTTTCTTTAAGTGATTTTGCCAGGATAGAGGATGTATTTTGCAAACGGGGGATTAGGTTTTGAGTAAATTATCCTTACTTAGGGTAAAAGGCAAAGATATTGTTAACGAGAGCGGTAAAAAGGTTTATCTGCGCGGGGTGAATTTAGGCGCCTGGCTCTTGATGGAGGGGTATTTCCTCAACGGGCGTAATTTTGGCGAGCATATCTTCAAACGTGAGTTCGCCCGCCATAACGGCCAAAAAGAATTGCAGAATTTTACCCGGGCCTATCGCAAAAACTTTATTACCAGTCAAGATATCAAAAGAATCAAGAAACTGGGCGCAAATTGTGTTCGTTTGCCTTTTAATTATCGCTTGATTACCAAAGATAAAGCTTGGAATTATCTGGATCAGGCCATTAAATGGTGCAGAAAAGAGGGCCTCTACTGTATTTTAGATATGCATGCTGCTCCTGGCGCACAAAATATAGACTGGCACAGTGATTCCGACGGGCGGGCCCTGTTCTGGAAGGATAGAAAATTTCAGAGGCAGTATTTCGCTTTATGGCGTAAGATTGCCTTCCGCTATAAAAATGAGGCCGCTATTGCAGGTTATGATGTAATTAATGAGCCGGTGCCTAAAAATCCTAAACTTTTGCCCCAATTATACCAGAGAACTATTCGCGCGATTAGAAAAATAGATCAAAAGCATATTTTATTTCTGGAAGCGGATCATTATGGGCAACGGTTGAAAGTTTTAGGCAGGCCAAAAGATAAAAATACCGCCTACAGCATCCATGTCTATCAGCCGCTTAACTTTACCTTTAACTTTCAGCCCCACCTGAGGTATCCCGGAATGATTGACGGTAAGCGTTGGGATAAGGCCCAACTCCGTAAGTACATCGCCCCTTATCAGGCCCTGGCCGAGAAATGGCAGGTACCTATTCTTGTCGGTGAGTTCGGGGTCAATTACCGCTCACCCAAATATTCCGGGGAACTGCGTTACTTAAAGGACGTCTTGGAGTGTTTTAAGCAGTTTGGTTTCCACTGGACTTATTGGTCATATAAGGCCGTGGCCAATGTCTTCTATCCCGACGGCATCTGGCAGTATCTGCCTGATCAGCCCTGGATAAAAAGGGAAGGGCCAATCCTTGGCTGGGAAAACTTCTATAAACTCTGGAAACCGCTGAAGAAACAAATCAGCGCCTCCTGGAAAACCGCGAAATTCAGCAAAAACAAGCACCTCAGCAACCTGCTGGGTAAGTATTTCTAACCAATAAGAGGCATTGCCTGTTTAGGCCGGGCTAAAACAGCAAAAAGCGTCAGGCCCCTTTTGACTGGCCCCTTTTTGCATATTGACTTTTGGAGGGGGGTGTGATAAGGTAATAGCACTTGAATTAATGCTTACTATAGGGCTGATTATTATAGGCTAATAGTATTACATTAATATACTTATTATAATACGCTATAGCAGGGGATGTGATATGGATATAGAGTATGTAGCGAAGCTTGCCAGGATTGACCTAAACGTCTCCCAGAAGAAAAAACTCACCAAACAATTAAGCGATATATTAGGCTACATTGAGAAGCTCAAGGAGCTCAAGGTGGACAAAGTTGAGCCGATGAGCCATGTCTTGCCATTGAAGAATGTCTTTCGCGAAGATAAGGTCAAGCCATCTTTACCCGTAGAGAAAGTGCTGAAGAATGCCCCGGCAAAGAAGGACAGCAGTTTTAGCGTGCCGAAAGTAATCGAATAATGGAACTGCATAAACTCACCGCCCACGAACTTACCAATCTAATCGCCAAGAAAAAGACCTCGGTCAAAGAGGTTGCCGAAGACCTGTTAAAGAGAATTGAGCGGACGGAAAAAAAGGTTAAGGCGCTCTGCCTTGTGGATAAACAGGATGTCTTAGCCCAATGCGAGCAACTGGAGAAAGGTCCCCGCAAGGGTAAACTCTTTGGCGTCCCGGTTGTAATCAAGGATAATATCTGCGTAGCAGGCCAGGATACCACCTGCTCATCAAGGATATTGAAAGGGTTCAAACCGCCCTATGATGCCACGGTTGTCAGTCGATTGAAACAAGAGGGCGCGCTAATCTTAGCCCGGGCCAATATGGATGAATTTGCCTTTGGCTCATCCTGTGAGACCTCTTGCTACGGGCCCACGCATAATCCCTGGGACCTAAAGCGCATTCCCGGCGGCTCAAGCGGCGGCTCGGCTGCATCAGTGGCCGCGGATGAGACTATTCTGGCCCTGGGTTCGGATACCGGCGGCTCTATCCGCCAACCGGCTGCTCTTTGCGGGGTGGTGGGCTTGAAGCCGACTTATGGGCGGGTTTCCCGTTATGGTCTGATTGCCTTTGCCTCGTCTCTAGACCAGATCGGCCCGTTTGCCAAAGATGTAGAGGATGCCGCACTGCTTTTAAATGTGATTTCCGGGCATGATCTGATGGATTCTACCTGTGCAGAGGAGAAAGTGCCTGATTACACCAAGAATTTAAAGCCTGACGTCAAGGGTTTGAAAATAGGCATCCCAAAGGAATATTTTGCCAAAGGATTAGATAATGAGGTAAAAACGCAGGTTGCCGCGGCCCTGGATGTCTTAACAGGCCTGGGCGCTAAGGTAAAAGAGATTTCACTTCCGCATACAGAATATGCGGTAGCGGATTATTATATCCTGGCCACAGCCGAGGCCAGCTCAAACCTGGCCCGCTTTGACGGCGTGCAGTATGGGCACAGGAGAGCCAAACCTTCGGATTTAATCGAGATGTATTTTAAGACAAGAGGTGAGGGCCTTGGCGAGGAGGCTAAGCGGCGGATTATTTTAGGCACCTATGCCTTATCAAGCGGCTATTATGATGCCTATTATCTGCGGGCCTTGAAGGTGCGCCGGCTGATCAAAGAAGACTTTGATGCGGCCTTCAAAAAGGTAGATTGTCTGATTACGCCGACATCACCTACAGCTGCCTTTAAGATTGGTGAACGCACGGATGATCCCTTGGCAATGTATTTATCGGACATCTATACTATATCAGTTAATTTAGCGGGGCTGCCGGCAATATCCCTGCCTTGCGGACTAAACAGCGAAGGCCTGCCTGTAGGCCTGCAAGTTATTGCCCGCGCCTTTGATGAACAGACCATGTTGCGCACAGCCTTTGCTTTTGAACAAAACACAGAACACCACAAAAAAAGGCCAAATGTATAGAGTTGTTATCGGTTTAGAGGTGCATGCGCATTTAGCTACCAGAAGTAAGTGTTTCTGCGGCTGCTCCACCGAATTCGGCCAGCGGCCCAATTCACAGAGTTGTCCTGTGTGTTTAGGCCTTCCGGGAAGCCTGCCCGTTCTAAACGAAGAGGCCTTAAAGCTTGCTATTAAGGCAGCCCTAGCCCTGGATTGTAAGATTTCCAAATTGATTAAGTTTGACCGCAAGAATTACTTTTATCCGGACCTGCCCAAGAATTTTCAGATTTCTCAATACGATTTGCCTGTTGCCAGCGGCGGCTCTCTTTCTATAGATACAGGGACCGGCCCCAGGCGAATCCGCATCCGCCGCGCGCACCTTGAGGAGGATGCCGGAAAACTGATTCACGAAAAAGGCCAGAGCCTGGTAGACTTCAATCGTTGCGGGATGCCTCTTTTAGAGGTTGTCAGCGAACCGGAGATTGCGTCAGCCGATGAGGCCAATGAGTATCTGGTGCGTCTAAAGAGAATCTTAAAATATTTAGAGGTTTCCGACTGCAATATGGAAGAAGGTTCCCTAAGATGCGATGCCAATATCTCACTAAGCCAAGAAGGCTCAAAAGAATTGGGTGAGAAAGTAGAACTTAAAAATATGAATTCCTTCAAAGGCGTAAAACAGGCCCTGGAGTATGAAATCAAGCGCCAGGGTAAGCTCCTAGACCAGAAAAAAAGAATAGTCCAGGAGACCCGCCTTTGGAATAGCGAAGAGAACAAGACTGAAGTTATGCGCAGCAAAGAAGAGGCCCATGATTACCGTTATTTTCCCGAACCCGACTTAGTGCCCTTTATTTTAAGTGAGGCCTATATCAAGGAGATTGAGAAGTCCCTGCCGGAATTATCTCAAGCCAAGGCCAGTCGCTTTGTGCGCGAATATAAGATCCCCGAATATGATGCCAATGTTTTGACCGCCGATAAATATTTAAGCCAATATTTTGAAAATTGTGTTAAAATCTATAATAGCCCTAAAGTAATCAGCAACTGGATTATGAGTGAACTCCTTGCCCAGCTAAATGCCCGCAATATAGAAGTGCGTCATCTTAAACTTAAACCCAAAACCTTTGTGACTCTTTTAAAGATGATTGAGACCGGTGAGATTAGCGGCAAGATTGCCAAAGAGATTTTACCCGAAGTCTTAGACGGTAAAAAAGAGCCCGGTGATATTGTCAGGGATAGAGGCCTTTCACAGATTAGCGACTCGGGTAAGCTTGATAGGATTATTGAACAAGTAGTTAAGGACAACCCCAAGCCGGTTGAGGATTATCGCGGGGGAAAGGCCAATGCCTTTGGTTTTTTGGTCGGCCAGATTATGCGCGCCAGCCGCGGCCAGGCCAATCCAGAGCTGGCCAATAAGTTATTAAAGAAAAAATTAGAGGAGGGAAAGGATGCGTAAAGTCTTGGTTGCGTCGTTAGTGGTAATTAGTGCAATCTTCATTCTTCATGCCCAAGGGGTAATCGGCGAGGAGCAAAAGGAAGATGATTTTTATCAGGAGATAGAGTTGTTTACCGACGCCCTGGTAATGATTCGCTCGGATTATGTGGAAGAGGCCAAATATAAGGACTTAATCTACGGCGCCTTAAAAGGGATGCTGCGTTCACTGGACGATTACAGCCAGTTCCTGACCCCCGAGGCATACAATGAAGTCAAGGTGGAGACAGAAGGGGAATTCGGCGGTTTAGGGATTCAGATCGCCATTAAAGATGGGCTGCTCACAATCATTGCCCCGATAGACGATACCCCGGCCTATCATATCGGCTTAAAGGCCAATGACAAGATAGTCAAGATAGAGGATGAGGTCACCAAAGATATCACCCTGATGGAGGCGGTAAAGAAGCTTCGCGGTGAGCCGGGAACAGAGGTGACCATAACCGTAATGCGCGAGGGAGCAGAGAAACTCCTGGACTTTACGATTACCAGGGATATCATCAAGGTCAAGAGTATCCGCAAGGCAAAATTGTTTGAGGATAACATCGGCTATGTCAGGCTTTCGGAATTTCAGGAACGAAGCCCCCAGGATTTAGAAAAGGCACTGCGCGAGTTGGAGGCAGCAGGGCTGGACAGCTTGATTTTAGATTTGCGCAATAATCCCGGAGGGCTGCTGGATTCGGCAGTGAAGGTGAGTGAGAAATTTATCCCGGCCGGTGAGGTGATAGTATCCACCCGCGGACGGGCAGGAGGACAGGATTTTGAATTCCGCTCAGGGGGCAGGGGCGCTCACCGCGAGTATCCTTTGGTGGTGATGATTAGCGGCGGTTCGGCTTCAGGCTCGGAGATTGTCGCCGGGGCAATCAAGGACCACAAAAGAGGTGTGCTTTTAGGCACAAAGACCTTTGGCAAGGGCTCTGTGCAGACAGTCGTGCCTCTAATGGACGGCTCGGCGCTGCGGCTGACCACCAGTAAGTATTACACTCCCAGCGGAATATGTATTCACGAGAAAGGCATCGAACCCGACGTAGAAGTTAAGTTTAAAGAAGAGAGCCTGGAAGAGGCGCTTAAGGTAGAGGAAGAAGAAGCAGGGAAAATATTTGAAAAGGTTGAGGAAGAGCAGCAAGAGAAAAAAGCAAAAGAAGAGAAAACCAAACCCCAGACAGGGCAAGTCCGGACCACGCTGAAAGGATTTATGGAAGAACAGGGTTTTTACGACAACCAGCTGGTGCACGCTGTGGACTTATTAAAAGGGATTAAGGTTTACAGAGGTGAAAATTAAGAAAAATATTTTAATTTTATCTGTAGTTGTTTTAGCGGCAGTCACCTTGCTGGTCTTTTGTCTGCGCAAGGGGTGTCTGGGGCTTAAAGAGGTCCCCAAGGCGAAAGTGGCAATAGTACTTGATGACTGGGGATATAATTTGTATTGCGTAAAGCTGTTAAAAGAGATGGATATTCCGCTAACTATCTCTATCTTGCCTAATTTGAGATACTCAAGGAAAATTGCCCGGATAGCCAATGGGTTGAATCAGGAGGTCATCCTGCATCTGCCCCTTGAGCCCGAGAAAAGGGGAAGAAAGATAGGCCTGGAGAAAGATACGATTACTTCCCGGATGTCGGACGAGGAAATTTCCAAGATTACCAGACGCGCTTTGGATTCTGTGCCTTATGCCAAGGGGGTTTCCAACCACATGGGTTCGCGGGCTACGAAAGATAAGCGAATTATGTCGTTAATCTTTGCTGAATTGAAAGAAAAAGGCCTTTTTTTCTTGGATAATTTAGTAATGGATAAATCTGTCTGCCAGCAGTTAGCCCAAGAGCTAAAACTTAAATTTGCTTCAAGAGATGTTTTTCTGGATAATTTAGACGATAAAGAATATATCCGGGGGCAGGTGAGAGAACTGAGCGAATTTGCTAAAACCGCAGGCCAGGCCGTGGGCATCGGCCACGCCAAGTCTAAGACGCTTGAGGTGCTCAAAGAAGAAGCTGCCATAATGGGCCGCGAGGGCATTGAATTCGTTTTTATTTCGGAGTTGATAAAATAGCTTAAAATATGATAGTATTAGGTATTGAGACCTCCTGTGATGAGACAGCAGTTTCGGTAGTAGAAAACGGGCGCAATGTTTTTTCTAATGTTGTTTCTTCCAGCCTGCATTTGCATAAAAGATATGGCGGGGTAGTCCCTGAGATAGCCACCCGCTACCATGTTGAGCTGATTAATTATGTTTTAGAGCAGGCGTTGGATGAGGCCAGGGTAAGTTTAAGCGATATCGATTTAGTAGCGGCTGTCTATGGCCCGGGGTTGGTTGGGGCGCTTTTAATCGGCCTTTCCCTGGCTAAGAGTTTAAGTTTAGCTTTGCCCGTGCCCCTGGTGGGAATAAACCATATCCAGGCCCATTTATACGCGCCTCTCTTAGGGAAAAAGAAACCACAATTTCCTTTTGTGGGCCTGGTAGTTTCCGGAGGCCATACAAACCTTTTTTATGTAAAGGATTACTTGCACTGGCAGGTTTTGGGCAGGACGCGCGATGATGCCGCAGGCGAGGCCTTTGATAAGGTAGCCAAGATTTTAAATCTAGGCTATCCCGGCGGGCCAGTTATTGAGAAGAAGGCTAAAAGAGGCGATAAGGGTAAGATAAAATTCCCGCGCTCCTATTTGGAAAGAGGCAGCCTAGACTTTAGCTTCAGTGGTTTAAAAACAGCAGTGTTATATTATGCAAAAGATAAACACCCAAACGCTACGCTTGGGGATGTTGCCGCAGGTTTCCAAGAGGCAGTAGTAGATGTTTTAGTTGATAAGTCGCTCACTGCCTGTAGCCTGATGAAAGTTAAGCAGTTTGTTGTCGGCGGGGGAGTAATCGCAAATCAACGTTTACGAGAAGCGTTGACTGCGAATCTAGAGGAACAGGCAATTAAGGTCTATTTTCCCGAACAGACCCTTTGCCAGGATAACGCGGCAATGGTGGCGGGCCTGGGATATCAACTGTATAAAAGGGGCGTAGTTTCGGACCTGAATCTGGAGGTAGAACCGAACCTAAAAGTGGAGAGAGTTCTAGTGAAAAAGGACAAGAAGTATAAAACAGGGGAGGTGAAGGATGGCTTTTAGGAGCAAGAAAAAGCTGCAGCCGGAGGTAAAGGTGGAGCAGGAGAAGGTGTTGGATGTGAATGCCAGTATGCAGGGGACGCTTGCCTTCAAGGACCCGGTGAATTTGCGCATCAATGGCAACTTTGAGGGAAAGCTGGATACCAAAGGAAGCCTGACGGTAAGCCAGA
>Ga0315548_1000478_pt1 | contig 37072 bp, 35 predicted proteins | sample SalMarSW160110MG_2_FD_202540 | JGI IMG/M metagenome (GOLD analysis project Ga0315548, IMG submission 202540) | Salt marsh sediment microbial communities from the Plum Island Ecosystem LTER, Massachusetts, United States - Salt Marsh Sediment SW1601-110 ... | reverse complement strand
TAATTTATTTGTGTAATTTGTGCTATTTGTTGTTGAAAAAATGGGGTATTGGGGGCAATAGAAAACCCGTTTTTTCGATTTAAATATTTTGTTGTAAAAAAGAATTAATTTTGCATTTTTATTTGTCATTTTACTTTTTAATTTTTAATATTTAATTTCTCGAAGAAAAGATAAAAATAAAATATTTCTTAAAAGAATATGAATAGCAACACTACAATTGCAGAGCCTAGAAAAAAAACCTCTTCTCCTGCCTGAGGCAGGAGAAGAGGCCGGAAACAAGGAGGTATTGCGAATCACGGTTACTTTATTAGCAATATTTACAGGGGAGGAGGAGGGGATATCTATATTTTATTTTAACTTTATTCCGAAATTTTATTAAGATTTTTCCTCCCCTGTGTAAAAAAAGGGGGAATTTGAATAATAAATTCAAGATTTAAGACAATTCATTTTGTTTTTCGCTTTTAAAAGAACAAAGACAAGAAAAATATACAACTAAAAGATCTATTAATAATATATGCAAGTATTATTCCAAAAATTAAGTTGTTTGTGAGCAATGACTTAATTCTTGGTTTTTTTGCATTTTGCTTACTTGTGTAAAAATAAGATTACAATATGTTAGAAAGGTGTATTAGGAAATAAGTTCATGTGTTAATTGGTTAATATATGGTTTGATAATAAGCCAATATACCAATCTATTAATTATTTATTGTATTGGGGAAAAGTCGTTTACTTAAGGTTTTTGAAATCCGGGATTACGCCTTCGTTTCTAAGCTGCTGATAGACCGGATGGCAATTTGAGCAAACCTCAACGTGTAAGTTTTCTTTTGTGGATTTGGTTTTTATAACATTGCCACACGTACATTCGACCGTGACTTCTTTGTATTTGGGATGAATATCTTTTTTCATCTTTCCTCCTTAAACTGTCATAAGACGCAAAAACTCGGAATTGTTCTCCGAGCGTTTCATTCTTGATATTAAAAACTCCAAAGCTTCGGCATTATCACCCATATCACTTAATATTTTCCTTAGAACCCAGATTCTGTTCAAGACATCCGATGGTTGAAGAAGTTCTTCCTTTCTGGTACCGGAAGCAAGTATATCAAGTGCTGGGAAAATCCTTTGGTTTGACAGATTTCGGTCCAAGACTATTTCTTGATTACCTGTGCCTTTAAATTCCTCAAAGATAACTGCATCCATTCTGGAGCCTGTGTCAACCAGCGCCGTTGCGAGTATAGTCAAGCTTCCTCCACCTTCTATATTTCTTGCGGCACCGAAAAACCTCTTAGGAGTTCTAAGGGCGTTTGAATCAACCCCTCCTGAAAGAGTCTTACCGCTATGGGGGACAACCATGTTGCTTGCCCTTGCATATCTTGTGATCGAATCAAGTAAAATAACAACATCTTTTCCCATCTCTACATACCTTTTTGCTTTTTCGAGTCCCATTTTTGCGACCTGAAGGTGCCTTTGAGGAGATTTATCGAAAGTCGAAGAAAGAACTTCACCGTTCACCGACCTTTCCATATCGGTTACTTCCTCGGGGCGTTCATCGATAAGGAGTACTATCAGATGAATTTCGGGGTGGTTCTCGGTGATAGAATGAGCTATCTTTTTTATCAAAACTGTTTTTCCTGCCTTCGGTGGAGAAACAATCAAACCTCGCTGTCCCTTTCCAATTGGAGCAATAAGATCTATGATTCTTGTGGAAATATCTTCATCTTCTGTCTCAAGATTTATCTTCTCGTTAGGGTGAAGAGGGGTAAGATAGTTGAAATTGCCTCTATCTTTGGCTTCATTCGGATGAGTATAGTTGATACTTTCGATTGTTTCAATCGAATGATATTTTTCTGAATTCTGAGGAGGTTTAACCGCTCCTATTATTGTATCGCCGGTTCTTATCCCGAATCTTTTTATAATTGCCGGTGGAACGTAGATATCATCGGGATTCTGAGTATAGTCATTCTCCTTGGCTCTTAAAAACCCGAACCCCTCATTCAAAATCTCAATAACACCCCGAATAAGCTCACGTCCCTCTTTACTGGCTCTTTCTTTGAGAATAAAAAATATTAGCTCTTCTCTATCTAAGCCAGTAAAAGAGATACCTAATCGTCGGGCTGTATTTGCTAATCCCGTGTAATCTTTATCTTGGATTTCGGAGATATACATAAAACGTGTAGCATATATATAGTTAACTTCTAATTTTTGTCAAGGGTATTAATATTTTTTTATTACTAAATCAAAAGTAACAATTTATGAGCCAGCGGACTAATAACAATTTAAACTAAAAAACGCTTACTCGGTAGATGTCAGTTCCGAACCGCAATTCTCGCAGTACCACGCATCGGGTCTATTTTTATAGTTACATTTAGGGCATAAAGAAACCAGTTCTTCGTCAGGCTTCTTTTCTGATTTCCCGGTATTTTTTGCCTTTTCCGCTTCTTTTTCTTTTCCCTTTTCTCCGGGACCTTCGTTCAATTCCTGCTCAAGAGAGGAAAGCCAATCTTCCTCTTCAGATGAAACAGCCGAATGCGTCTTTGTTTCTTTTTTCTCTGGCGGACCGCTTTCTTCTTCCGAGAAATCGAATAATTCTTCTCCGCCGGTAATCTGTTCGGTTTGTTGTTCCAGTAAGACATCCTTCTCGGCGTTGGCGGCAGATACGTTGGATACTACACTTTCGCTTTCTTCAGCAGTCATCTCTTTACCTGTAAACAACTCTTCGGCAATCATATTTTCTTCGGCAACCACAGGCAAAGGTTCTTCCTCGGGTTCTTTTTCTTCCTCGCTTGCTACTTCTTCTGCTTCTTCCGTCTCTTCTGTTTCCTCTTCGGCTAAATCTAAATCGTCTGTGCGTTCCCCCAGGAGTTCTTTGGTTTCTTTTTCCTCTTTTTTTATGGCTTCCAGATCACCCTCAATTAAATCCATTTTTTCTTTTATCTCACCGCTCATTGATTCATACTGTTCGTCAGAGTATTCGCCTATCGAGTGCCGTAATTCTATCTCCTCAAGTTGCTCCTGCAAATCGTCTAATTTGGATTTTAAGGGGTGCCTTTTAGTGGCTATTTCTTGTAAGCTTTCTTTAAGCGATTCCTTCTTTCCGGCCAGTTGCCCCTTTAAATCTTTAAGTCTTTTTTCATAGTCTTCTTTAACTTTTTTATATACTGAATTACTAACAGAGCTTTTCTTGTTTTCTATTTTTTTAATTTTTTCCTTTGTGTCTTCTATAGCCGCTTTTATTGCGAAAACGTCTTCACTCATCGCTATCCTCCTATTGGAGTTGACTCACAAAATTAAAATTCATACCAAATTCTTCCCAACCATTTTTAATTCTGTATTCAGTATCCATAATCTTTTCGAAATTACTCTCCAGAACTTTGTAAGACAATCTTTTTGCTGCCGGTACGTATTTCCTATCCAAAATATACGGGTGTATATTTAATTTTTTATTTAGATTCGGCTTTCCGGAAGCATCGTCTTCGTCAATAGACGCACGTATAGTTAAAAGACATCGAATATCTCTATTTATGAAATGGAAAACAGGTATATCCTCCGAATACTCAAAAAGGTATTGAAGGGCATCCCGATATTTACCATCTACTATCGAATTGGAAATTTTAAATATAGTGTCGTCTCTATAGAATCCTATATTTTTCAAATCTTCTTCATCTATACTCTTATTCCGGTCTTTTTTTATTGAAACAATTCTCTCTATTTGCTTTTTTATTTCTTCTCTGTTGATGCCGCAACGAAAATGAAGTAGATTCGTTGCCTCTCTACTTATAGAAAACCCGATTTTTCCGACATAAATTTTGATCCAGGCAGGTATCTCGGAATCATAAATATTCCTAAATTTTCCTGTTAAACTGCCTTCGTTCTTTAGAACTTTCCTTTGATCTCTGTAAACGAGAACTACATAATTAGGTTTTAGTTTGTCGGGATTTTCTACGGCTTCTCTGATTTCGCGAAAAAGAGTCGGAGGAATTAAATCTACATCATAAACTATTATTAGCTTACCTCCAAATAAGCTTTTCATAAGCAAACTATTAACGGCTTCCTCTGCATCATCGGCGAAAAAAGTTTCTATCTCCTTTGGATCGAAGTTTTTCTTTATTCCAGCCAGAGCCTCTTTGATATCAAAATCATCTCCGCAAATTTGAATTAAGTTGTGTTTTTCTTTCTTTAAATCAGCTAATAAAGCCTCAACATTATCTTTGACTTTCATTAGTTTAATTATAATAATATTCATTTCTAAGTCAAGTCCCTTTATTTGCAGAGCAAAAGAACCAAAATAAAAACAAATACTGCGCAGATAAAAGCAGATTTAAAAGATTTCTTAATCACGAAATACACTAAATACACCGAATTGATTTCACACAGAGCATACAGAGAATACAGGGAGAAAAACAAAATTTTTTGTTTTTACTCCCTAACTTCCCAACCTCCTAACATTCTAACAATAAAATAGCTACGGATTAACACGGATAAACACTGATGTTTTTGTTGTTTAGACTTCCTAACCTCCCAACTTTCTAACATCCTGACCAAATATTATGAACAACAAATTGCGCGAATGACACGAATATTTTTTTACTCGAAACACGAAACTAGAAACCCGTAACGTTGACTAACACAAATAATACAAATACTTTTTTTAGCGTGTCGGAAGTTTATTTTTTTTCTTGATTGGTAAAGCCTGTTTAGGAGTTTATATTGATAGTTCTTTTTTGAAATAATCGAGAACTTTCTTTAATCCTTCCTCTCTTGATATCGTTGGCTCCCAGTTCAGTAGTTTTTTAGCTTTGCTTATGTCGGGTCTTCTTATTTTCGGGTCATTCACCGGTAATGGTTTAAAGATGATTTTACTTTTACTTTTTGTTAAATTTAGAATTTCTTTAGCGAAATTAATAATACTGATTTCGTTAGGATTCCCTATGTTGATAGGGTAGTTAATATCGGACATAAGTAATTTATAGATGCCGTTTATCAAATCATCTACGTAGCAGAATGAACGGGTTTGGGAGCCGTCACCGAAGATGGTTATAGGTTCGTTCTTTAGAGCCTGACAGATAAAAGAGGGGAGAGCTCTTCCATCTTCGATTCTCATTCTTGGTCCGTAAGTATTGAATATTCGTACGATTCTAATATCGATACTGTGTACGTTATGATAAGCCATTGTAATCGCTTCCGCATAACGTTTGGCTTCATCATAAACGCTCCGCGGACCCACGGGATTTACGTTTCCCCAGTATTCTTCGCTCTGAGGATTGACTTTGGGGTCGCCGTATACCTCAGATGTAGATGCCAATAAAAAAGTCGCTTTTTTGTCTTTTGCAAGACCGAGAGAATTATACGTTCCTAAAGCTCCTACTTTTAGCGTGTGTATCGGATGTTCATGATAATCTTTGGGACTTGCCGGACTTGCAAAATGTAAAATGTAGTCTAATTCCCCTTTTATTTCTATATACGTGGTAACGTCATGTTCTATAAAACTGAATTTTTTGTTTTCCAGCAAATGTTTTATGTTTTCAATTCTTCCCGTTCGTAGGTTATCCATGCAGATAACTTCATGTCCTTCTCCGAGTAATTTATCGCAGAGGTGAGACCCCAAAAAACCGGCACCACCTGATACTAAAACTTTGCCGGAATTTTTACCTTTGTTTTGTCTTGACATTAAAGCCTCTGCACCGCATTACTTCTAATCTATTTAATTGAATAAAAGTGTCAAGGGCATTCTTTTGGTGCTATAATTAAAATGCAAAATTAACTCTTTCTTACAACAAAATATTTAACCGAAAAAACGGGTTTTCTATTGCCCCCAACACCCCATTTTTCAACAACAAATAGCACAAATTACACAAATAAATTAAGAATAATATTTTTTATCGATGTAAAAAACAAAGTCTTTTTTTAATATTCGTGTGATTTGTGTGATTCGTTGTTTCTCTGTTTTTTTATTTTTGAACTTTGATTTGTATCTTTCATTTTAATGTTTTATTTTTGCATTTCTTGTGGCTTTGTCCTATGGTGTTTTTGCCGTATTATGTCTTTGGTAAAAATTGGAATTTAGCGAAAAACAAGTTTTTCTGTTGACTAATTTGCATTTTTGTGTATATTATACTCATAATGTAGTTTCTGCTATTAGGGGGTCCCCTTAAAATGAGATTTACGTTGGTGTGAAATAAAGTTTAAGAGGATTCTCTTTTAGTTTGTAGAAAATGATGGGTTGGGTAAAGGGGTTGAATTAAGTAATAGTTTGGTTGTTTTTATGACATCTTGCATGAGTTGGGATGGAAAGTTTAGTTAGTAATTAAAGTAGGAGGTTTAGTAAAAATGCCAGAAGGAAAAGTAAAATGGTTCAGTCAGAGGAAAAACTACGGCTTTATTGAGGTAGCAGGCGGAGATGATGTTTTTGTTCATTCGTCTGCACTTACAGAAGGTACGGATGTACTGAATGAAGGCGATAAAGTTGAGTTTGACATTGTCGAAGGGCAGAAGGGAAGAAAGGCTGAAAACGTAAAAAAGTTGGCTTAGTGATTTACTGAGATAATAAACTTTTAGCGTTCAATATATCGAAACCGTTTAATTAGAAAATAGCTCTAAGAAGAAAGGCGTTTGATTCATATAAATGAGTCTGAAAGTCATTTGTATGATATTTTATCGGTTACCGTATATTTGATGGTAATATTCTTTGTATTCTCCGGTAGTTACTTTGTTTACCCAATCTTGATTTTCTAAATACCAGTTGATTGTTTTCCGGAGTCCTTCTTCGAATTCGTGTTCCGGTTTCCAGGCTAAAGTTTTTTTGATTTTGGAACAATCCAGTGAATATCTGAAATCGTGCGCGTTACCCCGGGGGTCGACGATAAACCTGATAAGTTTATCGGGTTTCGAGTTAATAGTTTCGCGTTTCGAGGCTACCCTTCCCTTATCCTCCAGGATTTTGCAGATAAGTTTTACGACTGCTATGTTTTTCAGTTCGTTTTCTCCGCCGATGTTGTAAATTTCACCCGGTGTCCCTTTCCTCTCGACAAGATCAATAGCGCGACAATTATCTTCTACATGTAACCAATCTCTTACATTGGTTCCCTTTCCGTAAACCGGTAATTTTTTTCCTTCCATGGCGTTTTTTATCATAAGAGGTATTAATTTCTCCGGAAATTGATAAGGACCGTAGTTATTTGAACTTCTGGTAATTATGACCGGAAGTCCATATGCTTTGTAATAGGAGCGGCAAAGTAAGTCTGCCGCAGCTTTGCTTGCGGAGTAAGGACTGTTGGGCAAAAATGGAGAAGTTTCCGTGAATTTTCCTGTTTTGCCGAGCGTACCGTAGATTTCATCTGTAGAAATATGAATGAATCTGTTTCTGGTTTCCGGGTTCGAGTTTCGGGATAGCCAGTGAGTTCGGGCGGCTTCGAGTAAGACTTGAGTCCCTTTTATGTTTGTGTCTATGAAAGGTGTAGCATTGAGTATGCTTCTGTCTACGTGAGATTCGGCGGCGAAATTTATAATAATTTCAGGAATCATAAGTTTTGAGCCGTGAATTCTTTTCCCGATAACTTTTCCCTTCCAATATTCTCCGGAAAGAAGAGAGACTACAAGATTGCGGTCACAGATGTCGCCTTTAACGAAAAAGTATCTTGATTCGTTGTTCTTGGTTCCCGGTTTTTTAGTTCCGGAAGAAAAACCATATTTTTTCGCTATATCTTTAAGGTTTTCAAGGTTACCCGCATAGGTAAGTTTATCCAGATTTATGATTACTGCATTGTCGTAATTTTCCAGTTTGTAGCGGATAAAATTACTGCCGATGAATCCGGCTCCGCCCGTAACTAAAATAACCTCTGGATTAAGTACTTTAGTCATGTTCTTTGTAAATAAATGTGTTTTCAGCTTTCTTAAGATTCGGGAGATTTTTGTCTTTTTCTGATAAGACTGGTTTCTTATTAATAGGCCAGACAATACCGATTTCCGGATCGTTCCACAGGATACCTCTTTCGTGCTCCCTTGAGTATTCCTGACTTATCTTGTAAATTATTTCCGCTTTATCGCTCAAAACCAGAAAGCCATGGGCAAATCCTGCCGGAATAAAAAGCATATTTTTGTTTTCTTCGGATAGATAGTCTCCTGCCCATTTCCCATAGTAAGGAGAACTTCTTCTTATATCCACAGCAACGTCGAAGACTTTTCCTCTTGTGCACATTATCAATTTTGCCTGTTCCATCGGTGGTAATTGATAATGCAATCCCCGAAGTACATGTTTCTTTGATTTAGAATGGTTATCCTGCACGAAGTTTGTTTTTATTGCCGCTTTTTCGAAGGTTGATTTTTTATAAGTTTCGACGAAAAATCCCCTTGCATCCTCAAAAATTTCGGGAGTTATTAGGATTATGTCGGGAATTGAAAGTTTTTTAAATTTGAAGTTCATTTTGTATGTTTCTCGGTATTTTCGTTCGTATCCGGCTGTGTTTGTTCATTTATGAATTCCGCAAGCGATTCTTTCCAATGCGGCATTATGTCTAAATTTTGTAATTTAAGCATGTAATTTTCAAGCACAGATTTTTTTGGTCTTTTGGCAGCAGTTTTAAATTCATTACTTGTGATGCTTTTCAATTCGATGGTGTTATGGATTTTCATTTTCGGGTCTCGGTTTTTTGACTCCAGAATTATAACTTCTTCGTCTTTATTTTTCACCTCGTAACCTAGATTCATAAAGATTTCAAGAGCAAATTCGAACCATGAACAGAACCCTTGAGAAGAGCAATGGTATATTCCGTAAAAGTCGGTCGGTATCAATTTTTCTACTTGTCTTGCAACTTTTAATGCCCAGCTCGGAGAACCAAACTGGTCGTTGACAATCTGGATTTCTTTCCTTTTCTTGGCTAACTCGAACATTTTTTTAATGAAATTTTTTCCGTTTTTGCCGTAAAGCCATGCTATTCTAACTATGAAAAATTTGTTTAATTGCTCTTTTACGAAATTTTCTCCGAGGAGTTTTGATTTACCGTAGATTGTCAAAGGATTTGGAGAATCGTATTCGTAATAAGCGTCTTCTTTTTTTCCGTCGAAGACATAATCGGTGCTTATGTAACAAAATTTAGCGTCTATATTTCTTGCTGCTATTGCCAGATTTCTTGTTCCGAGTGCATTGACTTTAAAAGCTTTCGCTTTTTCTTTTTCGCATCCATCTACATCTGTGTATGCCGCAGAGTGGATTATTATCTGGGGTTTTGCATTTGTGATAAAATTATTTGAAGCTTTGAAATCCGTAATATCGAAATCTTTCTCATCCACAGGAATGATATTATAATTTCCGGATAGTATTTCGACAAATTCTGAGCCGAGTTGTCCTTCCGCTCCGGTAATTAGTATGTTTGATGATTTAATTTTTTTAAACACGTTTAAAGATATAAAAATAAAAAGCATTTGTCAATGGGATGAATAAAAGAATGAGTATCTTGGTTAATATAAGCGTATATATAAATATCTTCTTATTATGAAGAGATTGTTTTTTATTGAGCATGTATTATATTTTCTGTAAAATTCAAGTTTAATACTTAAAAGGGCCATCAAAAGCCATAAATTTTTATAAAAAAAGAAATCCCAACCCTTAAATCCTATTAATTGGCTCGCAACATGAAACTAATGTAATTCGCACAGGGACCATGAAGCACACAAAGATTTTTTTAAGCAAACAGCTGAATAAGAAAAGCAAAGAGCTTAATTGAGCAACTAATTTACTGGCAACTATTTTTGAGAGTTCTCTTTTTTTTTCATCCACCCTTTGTAAACAAGAGAAATTGGTATTAATACGGCATACCCAAGTACTAAAAGTATGGGAGCTAGAGTCAGAGATTCTCGTGCGAGGAATATGTAACCTATTATTATGGAAAGTATTCCGGCTGCGAAAATAATCGAGTTTGTTTTATTCCAGTAGAATTTATTGCCGTCTTTTCTTTTCAAAATTCCTCCCCTTTTTTCATTTTATGAGTTTGAATGCACCTTTATTTATTATATAAATGGAGACGTTTTTATATGAACTTTTGGACCCAAGCGATCCGGCAGTTAATTGAATATCTTTTAATCTTTCTTTATCTCTTGGATTTGAGATTAAATTACCCATCAAAATTGCGGCATCGTATCCCAGACAGGCATATCTATCCGGTTCTCTGTTGAAAACCAAATTAAATTCATCCAGAAATGATTTGGTCGGATGGAAGGGGCTGTCGGTAATTATGACTCCTTCCAGAGCAGATGCTTCAACCTGTTGGCTGAAGATTTCGTTTGATTTCCATTCGTCTGCCCCCAGAATTTGAGATCCAATGCCGCAGTATTTAATCTGGCTGGCAATGGCGGGTACATCGGAAGTGGTCGCAGGAATATATACGGCATCAGGCTGGCCGGCTTTTATAGTTTTTAGCTCATCCTGGAAGTCTCTTTTACCTTCTTTGTAGTAAATTGAGTTTATGATTGTTCCTCCCAACTCGTTTACTTTTGCCGAGAAAACGTTTTCAGATGTTTCCCCATAATCGGAATAGGGATACAATATGGAAAAGGTTCTGAGTCCAAGGCTGGAAATAGCATAATTGGCCATTGCTATTGCCTGTTGTTCTATTGTTCGATTGATTATATAGCTATTTTCTCCCGTAGAATCTATGAACTCCTTTGTGGCTGTCGGAGAAATATAGGGTATACCTACATAATCACAGAGACAGGCGATGGCGAAACTGTTTCGGGAGAAAAGAGGCCCGATAATGCCGGAAACTTTTTCCTGTTGTATGAGCCTGACTGCTTCTTTGTAACTTTTAACCGGATTTTCTTTTGTATCGACGTATAACGGAAAGAATTTATCCTTTGAGCCTATTTCTATACCATTTTTAACGGATATCGCGTCTTGCCTGTAACTTCCGGAGGTAGGCAGTAACACTCCAACTCGGATTCTACCTTTGTGACGAGAAATATATTTCGCCTTCCTCGCATATTCACTTCTCGGATAATTGCTTACGATTTCCGAGAAATACTTTTCGCTTTCGCTCTCTCTGCTCTCGCTCTGCAATTTTGTTGCGAGAGTGTACAAAAGAAAAGGCTTTATATCTTCCGAGACGTAGGTGACGGCTTTTTCAAGAGAACTTAAATCGGAAAGAGATGCCATTTCTTTTATGCTCTCATCCGTTTTTATTCCATAAGTACTTGCAGCAACGTAACTTATCAGAGCTTTCCCGTAATTTTCGGTTGCTTTGTTGATTTCTCCGAGATAGAACAGGGAATTGCCGGTTAGTTCTCTGGTCTCGCTTTTTTTTGTCACGGCTAAAAATAAATCATTCGCTTCTTTATATTTTTGTTCAGTATAAGCTTTCATTGCCTGTTCGTAGATTTTGCTTACGTCTTCCCGGGATGGCTGTATTTCTTTGGTGCAGTTGAATATATAAATTAATATAAAAACAAATAATAACTTCTTCATTGGGAAGAATTTACTTTTTTGATTTCATTTGTCAAGGGAAAAGGTTTTATGTTTTTGGATAATTTTTTTATTGTTTTGGGTTATAAATGGAGAATAATTTTTCCTTGACAGGGCTGTAGAGATATTTATATTAATCTTAATGAATGTAAGGCAAATATTACATAGTATAAATATCCTATCTCTTTACCTTCTGGCAATATTTTTTTTAGTTGGATTTTCTAAGTGTGAAAAATCCGGTATATTTGAAGATGATATTTTCTGGACGGAAGAGAATTCACCTGAAAAGATAGGAAGAATGGTCATTGATGATTTGTTTACCAGACCTGATTTGATGATGTATGTTACTGATTTTTGGACAGGCGTACATTATGCGGAAGCCTGCACCGGTTTTGGTGCGGCAAGATTGGCCGGTTTATTGAACGATACGGTAACCATTAATGAATTATCTGTTCGTTATATACAAGTAATAGAAGACAGCCTAGTTAAGGCTGCTAGTCATGTGGATGCGAATGTTTACGGTATATTGCCGTTTGAGTTGTATATGATAAACGGAGAAGAGAAATTTTTGCAACAGGGTCTTAAGTTGGCTGACGGGCAATGGAAGGATACCCTTGCGGACGGGTTGACAGCTCAAACAAGATATTGGGTTGACGATGTATGGATGATTGGCAGTTTGCAGGTTCAGGCATATAGAGTTACGGGAAATGAGATATATCTCGAAAGAGCGGCAAAAGAAATTGCTTCCTATTTGCAAAGATTGCAGCAGCCGAACGGTTTGTTTTTCCATGGGGAAAACGCTCCCTTTTTCTGGGGAAGAGGTAACGGTTGGGTGGCAGCGGGACTGGCCGAATTGTTATCCGAACTTCCTGAAAATAGTCCACATTATATATTGATATTAGAAGCGTATAAAAAAATGATGAATGCGTTACTCGAATATCAAGCTGAAGATGGCATGTGGAGACAGTTGATAGATGAAGAAAAATCCTGGAAAGAGACTTCGTCTACAGCAATGTTTGGTTACGCGATAACAGTGGGAGTTAAGAAAGGACTTTTACCAAGAGATAAATTTGCTCTCGCATATCAAAAAGCATGGAAAGCGTTGGTCGAATATATTGGAGAAGACGGAAAAGTGAGAGACGTTTGTGCCGGTACGGGTAAAGGGGATAATATGGATTATTATCTTAATCGTCCGCGCGAAACCGGAGACCTGCACGGACAGGCACCGATATTATGGTTTGCGTATAGTTTGCTGGCGCGTTATTGAAATCTGACCGCCGAAAAAAAACAACAAAAAACTCTCACATGTAGAACATGTAGTCCATATAGAAATAAAATATCAAAAACTACAGGTGCTACATTCTCTACATGTAAAAAATGGTGTATGGGGTTGGGTTTTAAAGATAATATAATGTTTTTTTCTCTGTGAGCTCTGTGGCTCCGTGTGAGTATATTTTTTTGGTTATGGTGGGGTTGTGTTTATTTAATAGCCAGTGAATAAAGTAGTGCGGTTCCGAGAGGTAGAACTTTTTCATCGATATTGAACCCGGCGGTATGAAGCTTTGAATGTATCCCCTTTTTCTTGTTTGCTCCACCCATAAAGACGAAAGTACCGGGAATTTCCTCGAGATAATAGGCGAAATCTTCTCCGCCCATAATAGGATTTTCCATGAATTCGATATTCTTGAATAGACCCTTTGCGATTTCAACTAATTTTTTCGTTTTGTACGGGTCATTTATCGTCATCGGATATCCTCTATGATAGGAAAGTTTATAATCTATACCTAAAGAAAGGTTAAGTCCTTTAAGGATGTTTCCTATCCACTGGGGAGCTTTTTGCCATAATTCTTGTTCTATGGTTCGAATCGTTCCTTTCATTTTAACTTCTTCAGGGATTATATTAAATGCTGTTCCGCCGTGTACCGTGCATATTGAAATAACAAAAGGGTTTTGGGGGTTTGCTTTTCTGGATACAAGACCTTGAATTTGATTTATAAATAAAGAAGAGGCGTAAATTGGGTCTACTGATTTATGTGGTTCTGCCGCATGAGCGCCTTTCCCTCTTATCGTTATTTCCATTTCATCCGCTGCTGCCAGCATGATTCCGGATTTTAAAGTTAGTGTACCAATTTCCGATTCGGGGTCGATGTGAATTGCATAAATCTCCGATATGCCCTTTAAAGCGCCTTCTTCTATCATCCCTTTCGCTCCGCCGGGAATTTTTTCTTCGGAAGGCTGAAAGATGAATCTTATGGGAGGCGGATTTTTTGTCTCAATTAAAAGTTTTGCGGCACCAAGTAGCATTGCCATGTGGGTATCATGCCCGCATGCGTGCATATAACCTTTATTTTTAGACTTATAGGAAAGAGAATTTTCTTCATCGATGGGCAGAGCATCCATATCCGCGCGTAAAGCTATGCGATTTTTGCCTTTACCTAAATCTGCTATAAGTCCGGTTTTATTTAAAGTTTTTGGTTTAAGCCCCAGGGCTTTCAGCTCTTTTTCGACAAAATCATGTGTCCGGTTTTCCTTGAATGCGGGTTCGGGATGTCGATGAAGCTTTCGTCTTTTCTCTATTATATAATTTTCAATCGAATATGCTTTTTTGAGTGCGTTTTTCATTAATGTAATTTAGCAAAAAGTATACTTAAATCAAGGGTGTTTAGGCACGCAGATTTACGGAGGTTCTCAGGATTATTGTGAAATTATGAAAAATCATAATGAAGGGGAAGCGAGGTATCCTTGAGTTTTAAATTTAAATCTGCGTGACGTAAAGAAGCCTCTCCTATTCTACAGATATTTTTACTTTTTCTTCCTTGCTTTCGACTTCTACCAGAGTAAAACTTCCTTCTATTTTTTGTATTTCTTTTATTGCCTTTCTAATAAATATTTTAGCTTTTTTTGCGTCTTTTGCATCTTCGCCGATTTCAGGTATCAGAAAAGGCAAAATGTTGACAAGCGTTAAAGGCAGCTTTATGTTAACGTTGTCCTCTTCATTGTCACTTTCGACTTTTATGAGCAGTTTTTTCGGAATACCGGTTGCCTTTACGATATCTTTACTGTCTTTTACCCAGCAGCGAACAACTTCTTCTTCCCCAGTAATTTCCATTACCGGTTCGTCTCCTATTTGGGCTTCCTGCAAGACTTTAAGAATGCTGTCCCGCGGGATTTTTTTACTATTTTTTTCCCATGCTGAGTCACAAAATTCCGCAAATTCAATGGATTCTTCGACTAAAGTTTTTGGTACGTTTACCCTCACTTTTCTTCCCTCCTTTTCGATGACTTCTACGGTCAGAAAAGGTATGGCCAGGTTTAATAAAATCAACAGATTCATATTTCCTCCTTCAATTGTACTAATAGGATAATACAAAAAGTAAAATTTGTCAAGGCCCTTTTTGTCGTAAAGGTACGAAGATACAAAAAATGGTTATCTGTTCCGGGGTAAATTGGGTTTTAAATTTTTTTGAAATTATATTGACAATTATAGCAATTTTTATTATAGTTTAATTAAAGACAATTTGAACAAACTATTATAAGGAGGTTCTTTATGAGAAATAATTTAATTTTAGTTTTGCTGTTTTTTCTTTCGGGAGATTATCTCTTTGCTCAATCCCGGCCGTTCCCCCAAAATGTGGACTACCCCTACGGTTATCAAACCTCTGTAATTACCGCAGGCGATGTTCAGACTTTCTACAACAAATGGAAAAGTAGATTGCTCAAAAGATGTGGTGGAACGCTCCGTGTTTGTTGGGAGGATACGACACAAACGAGATCGGAAGGTATGGGTTACGGGATGTTGTTGACCGCATATTTCGGAGAGAAAGGAAAATTCGACAGCCTTTTCGCTTTTTATAAAAGTAAAAGAACAGGCACGGCACTTAATCTTATGGCATGGAATGTAACTTGCGGAGGTTTTATCGACCAGGGAAGCGCAACAGATGGTGACCTGGATGTAGCTTTTGCTTTGCTTGTCGCGTATGATCAATGGGGAGGGAACTACCTTATTGAAGCAGACAGTATAATATCAATTCTTAAAGATCATTATTTTGTTACTTGTGGTGCAGGTATTTACACGATGAAGCCGGGCGGTTACTTCGGTGGTTGTAGTTTGACGGATATATCATATTACACACCTGCCTTTTTCCGGATATTCGCGGCAGCAACTGGAGACGGTTTCTGGGATGATGTTGCGGACGATGCTTATACGATATTGGAAAACGGTGCCGATGGTACGACAGGATTGGTTCCGGACTGGCAATCTTATGACGGTATTCCCGGAGGAAACCCGCCTTCAGGAAGGGATGATTATTATCACTATGATGCCTGCAGGGTTCCGTGGAGGATGGCTCTGGATTACATCTGGAACGATGATTATATCGCTCAAAGCTGGTGTTATACAGTATCTGATTTCGCAAGTTCTATCGGAGCAGAAAATATAAGAGATGGATATGAGTTAGATGGAACAGTAGTAGGAACAAACAACAATAGTTCTTTTGTGGGGGGATTTGCGGTTGGTGGGATGTGTTACAGCCAGGCCATGGTCGATTCTTTTGCCTCAAGATTGTTGTATCTCGATGGTACGGGATCTGACAATCAGTATTTTAATCTTTCCCTTCGTTGTTTGTACTCGCTTGTTTTGACGGGAAATTTCTGGCAGCCCGACCTTTCGGGGGGTGGCGTTGAGGAGCCCGGGTCTTTGCCGGAAGGATTTTCTTTGGCTCAGAACTATCCCAATCCTTTTAGTGTGAAAACGACCATTGGGTATTCAATAAAGGAGGCGGGTTTTGTTAGGCTGGCAATTTATGATATTTCGGGCCGGGAGATAAAGTCATTGGTTAGAGAGGTAATGCCGGCCGGAAAACATACCGTTAATGTTGAATTAAATGACCTGGCTCCGGGCGTTTATTTTTATCAATTGAAAGCAGGCGGAAATACTATCGGGAAGAAGATGGCTTTTATCAGATGAACCCTATAAACAAAAATGAGGTTTTATAAAAAATATTGTAATTTTAATTGCGCTATTTTTTCTTTTGGGATGTTATACTTTTAGCCAAGTAAAACCATTTCCTCAAAATGTGGATTACCCTTACGGTTATCAAACCTCCGTAATTTCTACTGATACTATACAGAGTGCATACAATAGATGGAAGAGTTCTTATCTCAAAACCTGTAATGGAATGTATCGTGTTTGCATAGATGATACTACTAAAACCATCTCGGAAGGTATGGGATATGGTATGTTGTTAAGTGCATATTTCGGAGAAAAAGGAGTTTTTGACAGTCTTTTCGCTTTCTATAAAAGCAAAAGAACAAGTAAGGCACATAATCTTATGGCCTGGGAAGTAACTTGTACGGGTATTGCAGATTCCGGAAGTGCTACTGATGGTGATATAGATGTGGCTTTTGCTTTGATTGTAGCGCATTCTCAATGGAAAGAAGACTACCTTATTGAAGCGGACAGTATATTAACGATTCTTAAAGATAATTATTTTGTTGATACTTGTGATGGTGGTGGTATTTATGTGATGAAGCCGGGTGGTCATTGGGGTGGTTGTGATGTTACGGATATATCATATTACACACCTGCTTACTTTCGTGTATTTGCAGAAAAAACGGAAGACCCTTTCTGGGATACCGTGGCAGAGGATGCTTATACAATATTGTACAACAGTGCCAATGATATAACGGGATTGGTTCCGGATTGGCAATCATATGACGGTGTCCCCGGAGGAACTTCAAATTGGGAATGGATAGATTATTATCGCTATGATGCCTGTAGAACACCATGGAGGATGGCTCTGGATTACCTCTGGAATGGCAATGCGAGTGTTCGGAACTGGTGTGTTAAAATATCAGACTTCGCTTATTCTATCGGACCGGATAGTATAGTAGATGGATATAATCTGGATGGTACACCCAGGGGGCAGTATAATAATAGTCCATTCGTGGGGGGATTTGCGGTTGGCTCGATGTGTAATAGTCAGTCCATTGTCGATGATTTTGCTTCAAGATTGTTGTATCTTGATAGTGTTGACTATGACAATCAGTATTTTAATCTTTCCCTTCGTTGTTTGTACATGCTTGTATTGACAGGGAATTTTTGGAAGCCTGGTACGGCGAATGTCCATATAGATTGGACTGATTAATCGGAAAGTAACTACGTGAAAGCATATTATTTAATTGGATACAAATGATTCATCTTCCGGGAATTATTGCTGTGAAATCGATATTGGTAATTGTTCCGTCGGCTTCAAAAGATGATTCTGATGAAATAGTATGAGGATATGCTGTCAAGCACGATAACGAAGAATTGGTTTGAAGACTGGTCTGATGAATACGACAGCACTTTAGGTAAAGTTAAGCGCCATCATAAATTATTGGATCTGGTAGTTAAATCAGCTGCCGTGAAGGATGGCGACAGAGTGCTTGATATCGGATGCGGTACGGGATTGCTATCGCTGAAATTTCTCGCGAAAGCGGATTGTCTTATTTGGGGCATAGACAATTCTCCCGAAATGCTTCGAATTTTTAAAATTAAAATCGACAAATTAAAACTTTCCGGGAAAATTTTTTGCAAACTCGAAGACACCGAAAGCCTCGATTTCGAAGACAGAAAGTTCGATATAATTGCTTCGACTGTAACACTTCATCACGTAAAAAATAAATTACCGGTTATCAAAAAGATTTATAAGCTTTTAAAGCCGGGCGGCAAGTTCGTTCTCGGCGATATCGATGTAGATACCACCGGAAATTTGGAGAATCCAAAACGTTTGTTGAGAATTATCGATTTTTTGAAGGAAGAATTTGTTCTGGCATTAAAAGAAGGTGGAGTTAAAGCATTCAGTAGAATGTATGATAACGGAAAAAAACACATCTTGAACGATGGCGAGTACTGCATTAGTTTCAAACAATGGAAGGAAATCTGCAGGAAGGCTGGATTTAAGAAAATTACGATAAAACCATTGCCCGGATTCAAATGGTTTAAGGTTCTGGTTGTTGTTAAATAGTGACTTTATAAAGATGCTGTTAGCTTTTGGTCTTTGGTTATTAGTGAAAAAATAATTGCACATGTAGGCCATATAGAAGTAAAAAAACTACAAGTTCTACATGTGATGAAAATAGCTCTTAGCCTTTTGCCTTTAGCTTTTAGCTAAGAAAAATATATAAACTTTGTGTTCTTTGTGTCTCCGTGTGAGTAACTCAGTCATAAGTTACTTGTCACTGGTCATTAGTAAAAAAAACAAAACAACAAAAAATCCTTTTTAATCTGCGTTCATCTGCGTTCCATTTTCTTTGTGTCTTAGTGTCTTTGTGGCGAAGTTAAGTTTTATGCGAATAAATATGCAAGTATGCATATTCCTGTAAAAAGCAGGATTGTAGGGATTATTCCGAAGACAGGTAAAAAGATAAAAGAAAATAGCAACGCTCCGATACTTCCGCCGATAAGGTCAAAGGCGTAAACGGAAGGCGCGGCACTATATTTTACTTTTTTGTTTTCGAGTATCATCCCGGCAGTTGTATAGGTCAATCCGACAACCGAACCGCAAACGAAGCTTATAAATGGTATCAGCAAAAATACAAAGAAGAGAGTACTTTCTATCTGAAGAATTATAAATTGAACGGATAGCAGTATTCCCAGAATAAGGAAAGGAGTTTTTAATTTGCTCTGCAGCTTTAGTTTCTCCGAGAAATAAGTCCCGATGCCGACCCCGAACATAAATAGCCCCGTTATTAACCCTATAAGATGATATACGTTTCCGTATATAATCTGAAGGCTTAAGATGCAGCAGTAACTGATGCCGATAGAGAGAGCACCTATAAGAGATACCCGAAAGCCCGTTTTTCTAAAGATTATTGGTATGGGAAGGAATAAAAGTATCAGTAAAACCGGAGTTTTAAAGAGAGATTTTAGAAATTTTGCTTTATTGCCATGTTTTTCCAGGTAAATTAAAAGCGAGAGGAGAAAAGCCCTCGGTTTTTTGTCCGTGTTAAATCCTATAAAATTATTGTTTAACTGATTTTCGATTTCTCTGATTCTGAAGATTGGCAGAGATGATATTATTATGTATTCGTCCAGGTATTGAAGGTTTAAATTTTTTAATTCGTCTTTCGTTCTTTTTTCTTCATAGGTAAGAGGAGTTTTAGAAAAAACCAATCTTAGATTGTAACCCGGAATAAGAAAGTGATAGGAGAATGCAAATCTGTAGGTCCAGAAGATTAACGAATTGTAATCCAGGATTGTTTCGTTTAAGTAATCCTCTCCGGAGGAAATCGAGAAGGAAATTACTCCCTCGTTGCTTATTTTTTCCGATAGAAGTTTGCAGAATTCCTGAGAATAAAAACGGTTACTTGATACCGAAAGAGGGTCTCCGACTCCAAGAAATATTGCGTCGAACTTCTTATTGGTTTTCTTCAGGAAAAGTCTGGGGTCGGAAGCTATAAAGTTTATCTTTTTTGACAACTCTTTATCGATATTTGTTTGTAGTATTTTCTGCAGTTTGACATCCGGATGAACCATTGTGAAATTTTTATATTTTGAAAGTTCACTTATTTCCTCAGGTGATGCGATTCCCAGGTAAAGTATGTTTTCTTTTTTACCCGGAGAAAGTAGGATAGGTAAGTGAATAAATTCCGAGGTCGTTATATCCGGATAGGTATATGAGAGGACTCCGTTTGAAAAGAGAGAATGCTGCTCATCCTTGCTTATTTCCATGTATCTTCCGTATTTGGTTTCAATAATATCGTCGACTTTGAAACCTGCGTATAGTTTTTCGTAAGTTTTCTTTATCGAATTTTCAAAGCCGGGAAAGAGGAAAAGGGCAAGGAAAATTAAAATTACAGGGATAAATTTTTTACTTTTCAATAATACAACCGGTAATATAAAAACGGCGCTTACAATAAGAATATTCTTTGTCGGTGAAAATAAAGATACAAATAGATATGAAAAGAGAATTCCACCCAGAAGATCTCCTAACGATTCAAAAATGTATGGCCTTGTTATTCCTTTTAACTCGCTTTCGGATAAACGGGAAAATTTTTTCTGACCCAGAGCGAATATAAGACCAAAGTTTAAATAGATAGGGAGAAAAAGTAGTGAGGTTTCCATAAAAAGGAGAGAGAAACTAAAAAATTCTCCGGGTTCATAACCCAGGATTCCGGGCAGAAACCGAAGAGCATATATGGAGATAGGTAAATATAATGCAAGAATCAAAAAAGGTAAGTAAAGCTTTTCTTCGTTGATTTTTCTGCCCCAAAGAGACCCTATTCCCACACCAGCCAGCCAGAAGGATATGACCAATCCAAAAGTTAACTCGTTACCTTGAAATATCATATATATTTCACGAATCAGTATATTCTGTGTTAGAACGGAAAGAATTCCCGAAAGAAAGAGGAAAAATAATAACAATTTAATGCGTTATTTTCGAAACGATTTCTTCGATTTGGTTGTCGGCAATTGGCTTTCCTTCTCTGGAGACGAGGGCTATCGAAATATCGGTGTTCGTCATCTCTATTCTTGATAGAGTTATATTGAATTTACTGCAGAATTTAAGTAGCTTTCCGGAGAGGATTTTTTCTTTAGGTGAGATAAATATAATTATCGTTCCGTTTTCTGTCGGTAAATCTTCATATAAGATTTCGCTCTTTTTATGTTTCTTTAATAGTTTCTGTATGGTTTCCAGGATTCTTGTTATATCAGAGGTAGAGGTGCTTATTCTCCAGAAATCTTCCAGGGAATAATAGATTTTCTTTATTTGCTTTTCCGGAACATTCGGAAAATTCTTGATGACCGTTTCTATCTTTTCCGAGTCCATTTCTCTCATTCCTTCGTCGAAATCTCGGATTTTACCCAGAACTCCGATAAGAACTTCTTTTGTTTTCTGATATAATTCAGAGAGGGCTTCAAACTGGTCAAGCTCGGCTTTTATATCGAATATTAGCAGACTGGCATTACCCTGTTCTCTCGGCTGATGTGAAGAAAGAAGGGTTAGCCCCGTAATTTTATTGAACCCGGTTACTATTTTCCTGCTTTTTCTTTCTGCATCTTCTTTTTGGGTTACTATCAGGATTTTAAACTCAAGAAAGAACTCCGTTGAGTTCGTAAGCGAAAAATAAACCTGAGGTTTTCCGCTTTTTCCGAATTCCTTGATTAGACGCGGAATTATGGCACGTAAGTAATGTTCTAAACCTATGGGCGCTTTGGCTGCTTTTCCGCTGTCTTCTCTTCCTTTTTGATGTATTCTTTTCAAGACTCTTCTTATTCTTTCGTGAGATGGAAACGAATAGGCTTTGCCATCTCTGTCGTTTAGCTCTATTCTTGCGATAAGTATTCTTTCGGGACTGGTAAATTCCTTGTTATATATGATTCTCGAGTCAGGAAGAACGAAGGAGATTGTATCAAGTATCACTTTAAGAGGCATATCTTTTTCGTATACGCCTACGGTTATACAGGTGAGGTTTTCTTTGATTGTTTTTATGTTTTTCGTATAAATTTGAGCTTTGCCGTTTGTTTTTATCACTTCTTTGTGTACCCTGTAATTTGTGATTATCTGTTCCGCTAAATCTTCCGGCTTTCTTTCCGTGATATAAGCTTTTGTGCGGGAGGCGAAGAACTTAAAAGCCTCTCCTTCCGGACCTAAAAGATCGTGTATGAAATCCTCTTTGCATTCTTTTGTTATCAGGTTTATGACTTTCGAATAAACTTCGAGCCGCTTTGATTCTATTGAGAGAAGCAATCTTTTTGCAAGGCTTCCTACCGATATGTTCATAATGTTGTCAATCAATTCTCTTTTGTCTTGTTGGAATTTTCTTAGTGCGGGTTCGTTGTTAATCTCTATTACAAATATTATGATTCCAAGTTTGTTTTTGTTTATTTCTATAGTGGTTCCGGTCTCATAAGATATATTCCAGCCTTTCCCGTGAATTGTTCCGAGAATGGCGGTTGAAAGCCCAGGCCAATCGTTTGCAATAACTCCCATGGAGAAGTAAAAAGGATAAGAAGGATTTTTGGGTATATTACTTTTGTATATCTGAGTCTCCGAAGGTTCTTCTCTCCATTTGTCGATTAATTTTTCTACTATCTTTTTTTCTTCTTCAATCGGGAAAAATTCCCGGGTTTGTTCATAAGTATTTTTTTTCATCAGTGAGTCATTGCATAAATGTATATGTTTATGCCCATTTGCAAAGCTTTTTCTCTTAGTTCTTCGGGGTCTTTATACACGGAAGGAGATGCCCATCCATCCGAAATATTGCTGTTGTATGTGTAAAAGAGCGCAAGCCTTCCTTTTAAGAATAACCCGTAGCCTATCGGGGCCCCTTTATAATGTTCATGTATTTTAGGTAAGCCTTCCGGTAATTTATAAAATATTTTGTAAATTTCATGGTCTATGGGTAGTTGTATTAATTTATGTTTGGGGAAAGCTTTTTTTATTTCTCCCTGGAAGTATTCGTTCATACCGTAATCGTCATCCACATAAATAAAACCCCCATTCCAGAGATAATTTCTAAGGCTTTCCAACTCTGTTTTTGAGAGTTCTATTTTGCCGTGTCCGGTAATAAAGAGAAATGGATACAGGTATATTTCGGAATCTTTTAAGGATAATATCACTTCTTTTTCCGGTATTTTAAGTCCGGTTCTGTTATTTATTGCTTTCGCAAGATTAGGAATAATATCCGGGTCATTGTACCAGTCTCCGCCCGAGTATTTGACTCTTACGATTGAAGGATTGATCAAAGAAATAATAAAGAAATAAATCATAGTTATCCACGCGGGTGATAAGAAGAAAGTATGTCTCGAAGATAATTTCTGTCAACGTGCGTGTATATTTGGGTGGTAGAGATGTCCGAGTGTCCTAAAAGGAGTTGAACTGTCCGCAAAGTCGCTCCTCTTTCGAGTAAATGAGTCGCAAAAGAATGTCGAAGCGTATGAGGAGAGAGCTGTTTTTTTATTCCGCTTTTTACGAGGTATTGTTGAAAAATATTCCAGAGGCACATCCTGGAGAGTTTATTTCCTCTTCTTGTCAGGAAAAGAAAAGAAGAATTTTTTTTGTCAAGGGCAGGTCTTGCTCCGTTTATGTATTTAATAATAGCTTTTTTTGCTTCGCTTCCAAGAGGTATTATTCTTTCTTTGCTTCCTTTCCCTTTGACCCGTATAAAGTCTTCTTTCAGAAACAGATCTTCTTTTCGTAGATTGAGGAGTTCCGAAACTCGTAAACCGCATCCGTAGAGTAATTCCAGAATTGCCCTGTCTCTTATGGAATATTTGACCACGCCGTTTACGCTTTCAATCAATACTGCGGCTTCATCGGTGGAGAGGAATTTGGGCAATCTTCTTTCTATCTTCGGAGATAGAATATCGTTCATCGGAGTCTGGTCTATTAATCCTTCTCCGACCCAGAAAAGAAAAAACATCCTTAAAGACGATAATTTTCTTGCGACAGTAGCGGCGGAGAAATTTGAACCATGCAGATTGTCGATGTAACTCTGTATGTCTTCTTTGTTAATGTCTTTGATGTCCTTTTTTGTTTCCTCTATAAATGAAAGCACATCACTTTTGTAACTTTCTACGGTGTTCTGAGAGAGTCCTCTTTCCGCCTGAAGATAATAAACGAAGTCTTCAATAAGATTTTTTTCACTGTTCATTTACTGTTCATTTATAGTGAAAGAAGTAAGTTCCCAGGTTGCGGAATCGGGCAGTATTATCTTTCTTATAAGTCCGATATCGGGCGCGAACCATTCATATTGAATCAGAGAATCTGTGTCTTCAATGGTTGTTCTTCTTATGCGGTAAACATTTTCGTAGCTCGCCGAGTTTAAAACGATAGAAGTACTTATAACAGAGTCTACTGATATTGAGAAATATTTTTTGACCGTATCTCCTTCATAAACTGAAGAAAGATTAAATTCTCTCTGCCAATTTTCTCCTTCAATAGGGGGCAATAAGAGATATGGTTCATATATTCTTCCGAAAGGGATTCTTTCTCCTTCGTAAGTAATGGTTAATTCTCTTACCCTATTTACGATGCCGGATTTTCTTTCGAAGTATTGTATATCGCCGCCTACGTCAACTTGAAAAAAAGAGTCTTCCTCGGTTACCCTCATTACAAGCTGATAATTATTGTCCGCTTTTATTTCATATAGCCAATTATTTCCTACTGCTAAGGGAAAATAATCGGCTGTCATTCTTGTCGAAAAGGGATTTTCACATCCTAAAGCCAATGCCAATATCAAGGAAGTCAGAACCCACTTTACCATTAAAAGCCTCCCTTAGGGAAAATCCGATCTGGAAAGACGGATTATCCGCTGGAAACAAATATGCAAAACGTACTAAGAATATCGGAGAGTAACCACTTTCCGAAAACTCTTCTCGTATCTTTTGGCCTCTTATGGCTCCTATTTCAGGTAAAATTGTAAAATTTTTACCGAGAAAAAATTCCTTGCCTGTAGCAATTCCATGGAGTCTTACTTCATAGTTGGTTTTACTGTAGTATGAAGCCATAAAATCGTAGTTGACTTTATATTTTCCACCGACCATTATGGAAAATCCTGATGGGGTATCAAGCGATGCGGTTCCCTGCGGAACAGAAGAACTTACAAATAAATTAAAGCCAAGGAGTAAAAATATACTCATAACTGAATATTAAAGGACTATTTAAATTTGTCAACTGTTGAAAAATTTTACTATTTAGCCACAAAGACACGAAGACACAAAGTCATACCCCCAACCCTTAATTTTTACCACAGAGGACACCCTGATACGGTTGTTCCTCCCTACAGGGCAGGCAGAGAAAAACAAAAAACACAGAGAGCGCAGAGCATAAAGTGTAGCGTTGGTTAAAACCCATCCCACAACCCATTTTTTGGCATGTGGAAAATGTAGAACTTGTAGTTTTTCTTTTTTTATTTTTATATGGTCTACATGCCCTACATGTGGAAACATTTTGTATAATCACTACGGGGCTTGACTTTTTGTATCTTCATCTTTAGAATAGAAAAAAGGAGGATTTTAATGTTTGGACCCATCGGATGGCCCGAAATAATAGTTATATTGATTATTGCCCTCTTGTTGTTCGGAGCAAAAAGATTGCCTGAAATAGGTAAATCTATGGGGAAGGCAATCCGGGAATTCAAAAAATCTTTCAAAGATGTGACAGACGAGTTAGATGAGGATGAGCTAAGCAAACCCGAAGAAAAAAATACTCAAAATAAATAACTCTGTGCTGTTTTTGGTCAATTATAATTTGAAGTTGTAATAGTTTGAGACAATGATATGTGATTCTCACTGTCATCTCCAGGACCGCAGATTTAAGCATGAAATTGAAAAAGTTATCCGTGATGCAAGAGAAGCTGGCGTTGGAAAAATATTGGTACCGGGATGGGATCTACGCTCGAGCAGGGAAGCGATAGAAATTTCCAACAAGTTCGATAATGTTTTTGCGGCTTGCGGCGTACATCCTCATGATGCGAAATTTTATGACAGTACTGTTGAGAATAAAATAATAGAACTTACCGGAAATAAAAATGTGGTTGCTGTCGGCGAAATCGGTCTTGATTACTATCGGAACCTTTCTCCGAAAGAAATGCAGATAGATGCCTTTAAGAGGCAGCTTAAAATTGCTGAGAAAGGGAATCTTCCTGTGATTATTCATACGAGAGATTCGATTGGTGATACGATTAAAATTGTGAAGGAATTTAACTGCAGGGGAGTTTTTCACGCTTTTAATTATTCGAAGGAGATTGCAGAAAAAATCGTTTCGATGGGTTTTTATGTCGGTATAGGAGGAGTTGTTACTTACCCGAATAGCTGTATCTCCGTGGCTTTAAAAGAGATTTCTCTTGATTGTATTTTAGTGGAGACGGACGCGCCTTATCTGACTCCGCACCCCCATCGCGGAAAAAGAAACGAACCCGCTTTTACAACGTATGTGCTTAAAAGAATCGCGGAAATAAAATCCAAACCCTTTGCTGAAGTGGCGGATAGAATATATAAGAATACTGTAGAACTATTTGGCATCTAAGTGGTGGTTTTTTCCTTGGAAGTTAAATATCGGAAATTAAAGGGCGAAATGGTTAAATTAGGGGTTGGGATTTAGCAAAAAAATTAATAAAAAAATCCTGTAAATCCTTTTTTTATCCTGTCTAAATATTCGGTGTTGTGAGGTGGGTTTTAAACAAACTAAAATATAGTTTCCTGTTTTTGTGCTCTCAGTGCCTTTGTGGCAAAATAAATTTTTGAATTTTTATTTGTATTTTTGCATTTTCGTATTTGATTTTTAAATTATTATGAGGCTTTGTCATTAAAGGCTTTCTGTACGTTCTTTCTTGTCTGTATATTCTATGATTTAAAAAAACAAGAAAACCCCTTGACAAATTCGCAAAAATGACTATACTTGCTTTGTGAAACAAAGTACTTTGCAAAAAGGAGGCTTTTATGGAAAGGAGTGAAGCAAAAAAAAGTATCGAAGATATTAAAAAAATGCTCAAGGAGACCAAGGAAGAGGCGAAGCTCGCCAGAAGAAATTATGTCGATTATCAGCTGTTGTGGGGAATTCTTGTTCTTGTTGGGATAGGCTTAAATATTTTATTTTTGAACTTGAGGGTTTTCACCTGGATAACAATTGGTTGGTTTTTGCTTATGGGTATAGGAATATTCCTATCTTACAGGATAGGAAAAAGACAGTTCCGGGAAACAGGTATTACGACATTTGTATCTAAGGTGATCGTGAAGATATGGTTAAGTACCGGTATTGGGATGATGCTTGTTGTTCTCTTTGCATACGTATCTCCGGCTTTTAATCCCGCATTGATACCAGCTTTTTTGGCGATATTGGTTGGTATTGCGCTCTTTGTTGAGTCTTTCCTGTGTTCCTGGATACTCTTGTCTTTTGCTGCTCCACTCTGGTGGGTTGGAGCAATAGTGATGGCTGTCTATCCCGAAAATTCTCTTTATTTCTATGCCGGGCTAATTGTGCTTACCTACATTATTCCTGCAATTCTGGTAAAGGTTAAAGGTTGACAAATTCTAAAAAAGGAGGTTGTGAAAATGGATAAAATAGACGCAGAAAGAAGTTTGGGAGAGATAAGGAAACATTTAAGGGAGACTGAGGAAGAGCTCAGGAAAACGGGTATATATGCTATAGATATACAATTGCTCTGGGGTTTTCTTGTCCTTCTGGGTCTTGGGATGACGGTTCTGTTTGATAAGCTTGCCTGGTATAAGCTTATATGGATTGGCTGGATTTGTATAATGTTTTCAGGTTGGTTATTCGGTTATAGAATTTCAAAGAGGATTTCGGAGGCGACTGGTTTTACGTCTTTCGCCGGCAGGATAGTAAAGGCGGTCTGGCTTGGGATTACTATCTGTCTTACGTTAAATATGATTATAGGATGGTTCTCTAGGGGTAGAGCTTTTTCCTTGGCTTCTATTGCTATGTTTGTAGGTATCGGGTTCTTTGTGGAAGCTTTTGTTTCATGGAAGGAATTCTTGATTGCTGCTGTTCTTTACTGGCTTGGAGCAATAATTGTCGGTTTATATCCTAAGATAAGTATCTTTGTTTTTGTTTTTCTTATCTTCGTAACTATGATAATTCCCGGAATTATTGTCAAAATCCGGTTTAGAGGGAAAGAAATATAAATGGGCGATTTTAATCCTGCGGAAGTAAATAGACTAATTCATGCACCGATAAGACTTGGGATTATGACTATATTGAACTCGGTCGAAGAAGTAAACTTCAATTATTTAAAAAATAAACTCAAAGTCACTGATGGGAATCTAAGCAGTCATATGGAAAAACTGGAAAAGGCGGGGTACTTAAAAATAAAAAAAATGTTCGCAGATAAAAAGCCTCTTACTGTCTACAGGGTAACGGATAAAGGAAGAAAAGCATTCAGGGACTACATCGAACATCTGGAAAAAGTTATAGGGAGAGAATGAAAATGAGAAAAATAACATTTGGCATTTTGCTGTTGATACCAATAGTCCTTCTGGCGGAAACAATTATTGAAGGAAAAGTAATAAATGAAAAAGGGGAAGCTCTCGAGGGAGTAAACGTATTCCTGGAAGGAACGCTTGATGGCGCATCTACGGATGAGAACGGTGAATTTGAATTTATTGCGGAAGAGACCGGAAAGTATAATCTGCTGATTCGAATAATGGGGTATAGAGAATTTAAAAGAGATTTATCTCTTCTGGGAGCTACAATTGAGATAGAGGCGGTTTTAAAAGAAGAGATGCTTACAAGCAGGGGAATTACAGTCAGAGCGTCTTCCTTCACAACTGGTGAAGAAAATGGCGTTACGCTTACGCCGCTTGAGGTTGTTATGACTCCTGGAGCTGCAGCAGACATATGCTGGGCAATAAAATCCTTTCCTGGTGTACAGCAAGTCGAAGAAGGGGCGGGATTATTCGTCAGGGGAGGCGAGGTGAGTGAAACAAAGTTTATTCTTGATGGAGCGAATGTGTATCATCCTTATAGATATGAATCACCGACAGGTGGATTTTTTGGAACCTTTGCTCCTTTTCTTTTAAATGGTACTTTTTTCTCCTCGGGAGGCTTCGGAGCCGAATATGGCAATGCTTTATCCGGAGTGCTGTCGATGGAAAGCCTTAGTTTACCGCCGGAGAGGACTATCTCACTTGGAATGGGACTTGGGAATTTATCGGCGATGGGACGCATTCCCTTGAGCAATAATTTTGGGATTAATTTTTCCGGAAATCACAGCAATACGAAATTGCTTTTTGATTTTAATGATGTTGAAGGTAGCTTCACAGAGTATCCTTTTTCGTATGACTTGAATCTAAATCTTGCGTGGAGGTATTCCGAAAAAGGTCTGGCTAAAGCATTCTTCTTTAGAGAGAAAGATAATGTTGGTGTTTCTCTGCAGGACCCCGTATGGGGTGCTAATTATCATGGGACAGAGTTGAGCAATCTTTATAACTTAAAAATAGATCATGCGGTTTCCGATAATAGTTTTCTTAAGTTTAATGTGTCGCGTACCGATTTCGAAAAGCAAATGGAAATAATTGCCGGAGATGAATATGTGCTTGATTTAATAACTACGGATGAGATTAACCAGACAAAAGTTATGCTGGAGAAAGAGACTTGGATGTTCTTAAAAGTCGGTGGCAATCTTGAACAAAGAAAAAGTTATTTTAGCGGTTTTACACCTTCCGAGGAAGACACATTCGACCCTTCGGTTCCCAGTAATTATTATGACAGAGAATACAGAAGTTATATCGGTTCTATTTTTATGGAAGAAACAAGCTTCTTTCCTTATAATTTATCTCTAACCTCGGGAATAAGGTTTGATCGCGATTCGAAAAGCTCTAAAAATACTTTCGACCCAAGATTTTCTTTAGCCTGGAAAGCGGCGGAAGAAATCACTTTATCCTTAGCGACAGGGGCGTTCCACCAATTTTACGAACCATGGAGATATGATCCTGATTATGGAAATCCTGATTTGGATCCAATGGAAGCAAGGCACTATATTGTTTCCGGAACTTGGGAGAATAATGGTGGGATGATAAGATTGGAAGGCTATTATAAAGACTATGATAAATTGCTTAAAGAAGATGATTCGCTGAATTATATTTCTTCAGGGTCCGGTTATGCGAAGGGAGTTGATTTTTTTATAAAGAAGAGTTTTGAAAAACTTGAGGGAAGGGTCTCCTATTCTTATCTCGTAGCGAGAAGAAATTGGGAAGATTATCCTTACCTTGCTTCCCCTGATTTTGATATTACGCATAATTTGACCGCGATTTTAAATGTTAGCCCAATTCCTGTTTTTAGTGTAGGAGCAAAGTATATGTATGCAACAGGCAAACCTTTTACTCCTTCAGGCGAAGAGTTTTTTTCGGATCGCCTTCCTTCTTATTGGACGCTTGATCTTAGTGCTTTTTATCTGCACTCTTTCTTTTCCGGCAATCTAACGGTTTTCTACTTTTCTGTAAATAACGTTACGAACAGGAATAACATTTTGGGTTACTACAATGGTGACAAGAATGAACCTATCAGGAGTTATTATAACAGGCTTTATTACTTTGGCGTTTCTTTTCAAATTTAAAAGGAGGTTAATATGAAGAAAGTTTTGTTGGTAATGTTTATTGTTTTTGTTACTATCGGTATTAAGGCAAAGGAAAGGGCAACGGTTGATAAACATATACTCGCGATTAAATCCGAGCAGCGGGATGCTGTTGATAAAGGAGATCTGGAAAAATTAAAAGAAATTTCGTCAAAGTTAGAACGGCTTTCTACTTTTGGCGATAAAGAATGGCTGGTTAATTATTATCTTGCTTTAAACAGTTATAGAATCAGTACGATTGCATATGACAATAAGGAAATGAGCGAAAAGTATATTGAATCGGCAAAAGAAACAATCCGGAAATCAATAAAAGACAAAGACGATTTTGTCGAATCTCATGCGCTGTTTTCTTCTATTCTTGGAATCGAAATAGGTTTTAAACCGCATCTCGGAATGATAAACGGAATGCAATCAGGGAAAGAAATCGAAGTAGCGAGGAAGTTAGCTCCGGAAAACCCAAGAGTCTATCTTATTGATGGAATAGGTAAATTGTATACTCCAAAGATGTTTGGAGGTGGGGTAGATAAGGCGATGGAACTTTTCGAGAAAGCTGCAGAGCTATTCGAAAAAGAAGCAGATAAAGGTATTTATCCTGATTGGGGAAAAGATGAAGTTTATGTCTGGCTTGGAAATGCGTATAAAGAGAAAAAAGAGGATTCGACTGCAACTATTTTATATAAAAAAGCGCTCCAAGTAAATCCTGATTGCGGATGGGCCAAAGATATTCTTAAAAAAGATAGTTTGAAGTCTACAGAGAAGCAACTACCTGACGACTCCGTAAATTACAAGTGAATTGAGTAACTTTATGCTTGTCCCTGCGGAATAAGAAAAATTATCTGATGAACTCTATTCCGCCGGGCAGGCAGGTTTTACACTTGACTTCCCGCAACTCCAAATATTTTGACAGGATTAACTGGATTCACAGGATTTTTTGTTGTTTAAAAAACCACCCACATCCCTGAATTTTTTTAACATGTAGGACATGTAGTTAATGTAAAAATGTTAATAAAAAGAATAAAAACTACAGGTTCTACATTTTCTACATGTTAAAAAGTGGTGTGTGGAGTTGGGTTTCGCGGGTAGCGGATAGCTATTTTATTTACTGTCCCTTTATCATGGGGACGAATCTTACCGGTATAATACTTTTCTCCGTTATCCCTGCAGAATCTTTTGTTATAAGAATTAACTCCTGATAGAAAGACCCTACCGGTATTACCATTCTTCCTCCGACAGCGAGTTGTTCAAGAAGCAAAGGAGGTATTTTTTCGGGAGCGCAGGTTACGATGATTCCATCAAAAGGAGCGTGTTCTTTCCATCCTTTATATCCATCGCCGGCTTTCACCCGCACATTTTTGTATCCAAGATTGTCCAGCCTTTTTTTAGCCGAGTTCGCAAGCCCGGCAATTATTTCTATTGTAAAGACAGAATCGGCAAGGAGAGAGAGTACTGCTGCTTGATACCCGGAACCGGTTCCTACTTCAAGGACCCTATCATTCTTTTTTACATCCAGGAGTTCCGTCATGATTGCCACTATATAAGGCTGCGAAATCGTTTGCTCGTAACCAATTGGGAGAGGGTAGTCTCCGTATGCAAATTGCATAAGTTCTGCAGGAACAAAAAGGTGTCTTTCTACTGTAAGCATGGCATCTATAACGAGTGAATCACTTATTCCTCTCGCAATTATCTGTTCTTCAACCATTTTTTGGCGCAAATTGGCGAAGTCGTAACTTGTGTCTTTCGTCGCAGAAATAATTAATATGAAGAGTAACATCATAAACTTTCAGGCCATAAGGTTTTTCCGGTATTGTTATTTTTCCCTGCTGGGCAAGTTAAGACGCAAATTTTAGGATTTAAGGTTTGGAGAATTTTTAGTTTTATTAAAGTAATAAATAAAAATCCTTTTTTATCTGCGTTAATCTGCGTCCCATTATCTTTGCTCTTTCTGTGTTTCAACGGTTCTAATGCTCGTATTCCGAAAGTTTTTTTATCCTTTTAAGCATATTCGGATGAGTGCTTAAAACCTCAAGCAGTCTATCGGAAAAACTTACTTCTATTTTTCTCGAATAAAAACTTTGAAGTTCGGCAGCGTCTATCGTTCCGCTTCTATCAATATCTACCTGCGCGAGTTCTCTTATTTCTTTGATTGCCCTAGAAGGGTCGTTTACGAAAAAGGCTTTTAATCCTTCTACGTCTTTTATTGCTTGTTTACTGGTTCTTGCGGAACCATAGACAAGTTTATAAAGAGCGGAAGCAAGAGCGGAAGGTTGATTCCCAAGAGTTACAGAACCTTTATCGGCAAAATATTCTCGTATTCTGGAGGCGTAGAGAACGAGAAGATTTGTTATGAAGTAGAATAACATTGCGGTAATCCCAATAAGAGCTGTATAGGCTGCTCCTTCGCCTCTTCTTCGCCCCACACTCCCGAAAAAAAGAAAATGCCACGCGATTCTGTACATGAGCATAGGTATTACTGAAAGTAAAGTTATAGTCAACATATCTCTATTTACTATATGTGTTATTTCGTGTCCGAGTACGGCTTTAAGTTCATTCCTGTCCAGTAAATTCAATATACCTTCCGTTACGCAAACTCTTCCGTCTTTTCGGCTTCTCCCGAAAGCGAATGCATTTGGAAGAGGGGTTGGCGAAATTCCGATTTTTGGTTTTGGTATACGGGCGTTTCTCGCAAGTTCGTCAACCATTTGATGTAGTTCCGGATAACTGGCCTCGTCAACATATTTGACTCTCATAGACCATTCGACGATTTTAGGTCCTATTAAGTATTGAATGAACATAAAAAATAAAGCCAGGCCCAGATAAAAATAGAAGTTTTTTATTCCCATGGCTGTACCTATTATTGTGACAATTGCGTACACTATACCGAAGAGTATAGCAACCAATAAAAACATTCTTAATTTTAAACCAAACATATTTCTCCTTCCTTTAAAGTTTTATTCTCACACAGAGACACGAAGTACACAAAGCCAAACTCCGCAACACCTTTTTAACTGTCTTCTTTTTAAACTTACTGCGAGTTCGGTTGCTTGCGCTGTTGATTATAAATATAATATAATTGTTTGTTGTTAGAAATCAAGATGAGTTTATTGAACCGGGAAGCACACTCACTTACATGTATCGGGCTTTGAATTTAGGGTTTCGTGTTTGGTATTAACGAATAGGATTCGGGATACAGAGAATAGATAATAGTGGTTGGTGGTTCGTTGTTTAACACAGTTTTTTACCTTTAGCTGTTGGCTTAAAAACAAAAAATCTTTGTGGTCTTTGTGGTTAATATTTTGCTTTAGTTTCTTTGTCGGGGTGTGGGTTAATCACTATAAAAACTCTTATTCCACTCCGGCCTTTCGGGTATTTTACCTGCCTGGAGCATTTCTCTCCATGTTTCATCTGTCAGACGTTCGCTTATCGGATGTTTGAATTCATAATAGGAAAGTACCGGACCAACTGCAAGTACTATATCTTCGGATGGCATTTTGTAAGCAACGACAATATAGTCTAAATAACCTGCTGCTTCTTCAAGGCATTTTTTTGTGCTCAGGTCTGTGTGAACGTCTGCAATTATCGTGGTTTTTAAACCTTCATCCTCTATGTCACCTATGGCATTTTTTAATTTTTCGGCAAAGTCTCCCAGAAAGCGATTGTCTTCTTCGCTTATGGTTGTATTTTCGACCTGTTTTTTGCATATCTGGTATAGTCTTTCGAGTATCTCGGTTAAAGACGATAATCTCCTCTCCGAAGATTGAGTAAGAACGTCCAAATCTTTCAGTCCCTCATATGCCATTTTTGAAGTGGTTAATATATTTTTGTAGAATTCCGGTAATGGCTCTAAGAGGCCTTTTGGTGGTGGAGGAGGTGGAGTGTACGATGTTATCCCGACAAACAGGGGAGTGTAGCTCTGTTTTGCGTAGAGAATGGTATTATGCCGGAGTGCCGCCCATGAGGCGAGAGCCGTATTAAGCTGGCGGTCGAGCCAGGAGGGAGTTTGCTGGTAAGTTTGGTAACCTTTTGTTCGCTCGGAGGTCAAAGTCTTAAGAGCGTACAACCAGGACCAGTAAAGATTTCGGTTCCAATCTTCTTCGGTGAGGGAAGAAAATTCCTCTCTCAGTTTTTTCAGTTGTTCATAATATTTCGGATATTCATCATCCGTGTAATTTTTTATGTGTTCTTCCGCTCTTTTGCTTCCGAAAACACTGAATACATCAAGTCCCCGTGGAAATCCCCTTATAGAATAACATAAATCCGGCTGGATTCGTTCATCGGGGATATAAACGACCGAGAATCTTTCCGGAATTTTCTTCGGTATGGTTCCGACTGCCGGGGAGACCAATTGACTTAATACATAAGAGTCCGGTATATACCGTTGTCCCATGAAACGGAGACCCATAGTAATCGAAAGTATCGAATCTAATTGTTCTACGGAAGTCAGTTCGTGTCCTTCTATATTTCCGGGGTCGATGCCCGCCCCTGCGGTGCCTCCGAAGATTGCCGGGGGAGTCAGCTTTGAAAGTTCTAAAAGGAATTGCGCGAAATTCTCTTCTTTTTCCAGTTCGTTTACTGTGGTCTTGCCGGTGAAAACCTTCTTGAGAGATTCTCTGTAGTCGTAAATCGTCAGGTCGTCGGCAAACCCGGAGTAAAATGCGGAGACCGTGTAAATCCTGTCCCAGACATCGGAGACGCTTCTGCCGTCTTTTAATTTTAAATTTCCTGCGTGAATCGAGATTAGGGAAGCCTCAATGGTTTGTATTTTTGCGGTTTCTCTATCGGTCAGAGCCTTCGCAGGGGGACTTACCGGTCCGAATTTCTCATGCCCTTTAAGTAGAAATGTCATTCGTCCGTACCACATCATTCCCTTGAAGTATTTTTTCAGTTCTTCGCTTCTTGTATAATGTCCCCTCGGCTTATACTGGCTGTAATCTTCCGGAATTCGAAATAAAGATTTTTCTCTTGCAACAGGATATTCGGGTAACCCAGTATGTTTTTCTATTTCGCCGCATTCCCAATCGACCCATTTTTTGACATACCCCGGTGGTGAAAAATCCGGGTCAAACAGCTTCATAGCCACTGAGAAATAAGCGACGTTTCTCTTTGCCGCTTCTTTTAATTCTCCTTTAAATTTTTTATAGTCTTCCTTTGATGCCTCAAGGAGTGCTCCCGTTACCTTTAAAACGTCAGGGTAGAAACTGCTTTCTTCGATTTCTTTTAATGTTTCATCAAACAGGATATGAAAAAGATGAAGAGGAGTATCCGCCGTTACATAAATTGGAATGTTTTCATTGATGAGGTCTTTATAAAATGTTGTTATGTCGTCGGTTTTTCCCTTTTTTACAACAACGAAGCCATTTTTCTTAAGAAGCTCTTTTTGTTCCTGTTTGTTGAAATATTTCTCGGAAACTGAGGAGAAATTAGTAATTTTGTCCAAGTTCAGAGGAAGGGAGTACGGAGGCATATCGATTTTATAATCTTCTTTTATGGGTTTATGATATTTTGAGAACGCGCCGCTTAAATCTTTTTTTTCGGATATTGATGACATAACCAAACTTTCTTCGATGGAAGAGGTACACTTCGATGAATTTAATAAAAATATAAGCACAAAAAACATTTTTAAAAATTTCATAATTTTCCTCCTTTTTATAACTGTAAATTTGTTCTGGGGAAATGTCAAGTCCCTGCCATCCGACAACCCTAAATTTAAACACGGGATTACACATATTACCAATTTATTGGTCGGTTAGTCCGTAGGTCTGTTTTTTACACTCAATAACCCATTAACTAATTTTAACTCGAAACTCAAAACGCGTAACCCGAAACTTTAATCCACATGTAGACACTGAGGCACAGAGTCTTTTATTTTTGCCAAAACCCAATCCGCGAAAAAATGTCATTGCGAGTGTAGAAACCTGCCAGACCCAAACGAAGCAATTCATTTTCTTGTTGATATTTCTTATTTTTTATTATGCGGAGAAGAAAATGCGAGAAATTTCAGCAAACCCCCCCCTTGACAATTTTACGGAATCAAATATAATGTTTGTAACGCTAATATTATTTGAAAGACAGGGAGAATGTCAGTATTTAAGTATTTATAATATAATAATCAACGAGGGGGGTTATATATGAATGAAAATTTTTTGGCTTCTGGGACGACTATAAGTTGTTTTTTTGTATTATCTAAAATCTATTGTGGAGGTAAACAACCAAAAAAGGAGGTTTGTTTATGAAACGTAGTATTTGGAAAGTGATGCTCGTCTTTTCCGCACTGCTTGTGTTTGCTCTTCCGGGCGAGTTAGCCGCCCAGACTCCGGATGGTCTTGTTTTGAATCCGGGAACGGCGACGTTAGCACTTAAAGGAAGTCAAGCATTCACAGCAAGACTTACTTCAAGCGGTACTGGTGTTGGAGGTGAATGGATTAATTTTGATTTAAAGCCCGGGTTGGGTGGGATTGATGATGATGATGTTCTAACAGATGGAAGCGGTTATGCAACAGTAACATATACAGCGGGAACCGAATCCGGAACCGATACGCTGATTGCATGGTG
>Ga0315548_1000474_pt1 | contig 37203 bp, 38 predicted proteins | sample SalMarSW160110MG_2_FD_202540 | JGI IMG/M metagenome (GOLD analysis project Ga0315548, IMG submission 202540) | Salt marsh sediment microbial communities from the Plum Island Ecosystem LTER, Massachusetts, United States - Salt Marsh Sediment SW1601-110 ... | reverse complement strand
TCCCTTCTCCCTTTCCTTGGGCTGGCTTGACCAACCACTGGTGGCCAGGGTGCTCTCAGAACACTTCCAGAGGATCACAATAAACACAGCTCCAAGTGGTACAACTTTTTGGGGGAACCCCCATGTGCTTATCCCGTTCAAGGAGGATGAGCGCAGATGACAACCTTAGCTGAGGATCGCTACACCGCCATTCACTTGTTGCGTGCCGGGCACTCGACGACTGAGGTGGCGAAACAACTGAAGCGTACTGCCCGTTGGGTTCGGAAATGGCATCGGCGCTTTCTCCAGGAGGATTGGAACGGGCTGGAGGAGCGTTCCCGGGCTCCTCATACTTCTGGCGACCGCCTGCCGGAGCACCTTCGGCAAGCCGTGGTGCAGGCCCGCAGTGAGTTGGAGGCTGAGGCAGCGCGCAGCGATCGACTCAAGTACATTGGTGGGCCGGCAGTGCGCACGCGACTCAAGGCAAAGAAAGCCCTGCGTTTACCGAGTGTTCCGACGATTGAACGGATCCTGCGCGAAAAAGGGCTGACCCGACAGAAGAGCGCCAAGCCGCGGCCGGAGGTGACTTATCCCCACCTGCGGCCTGGTCAGCCCCAGCAGTTGTGCCAGGTAGACATCGTGCCCCATTTTCTGACCGGGGGCGAAGCGGTGGCCTGTTTTAACGCCCTCGACGTTGTTTCTCGTTATCCCACGGGGCAGGCCTACAGTCAGCGGCGCGCTCAGGATGCCACGCAGTTTCTCCGCCACGTGTGGCAAACGATCGGGATTGCCCACTACACACAGGTGGATAACAAGGCTTGTTTCTGTGGCGGGTTCACACATCCCTACGTCTTGGGCCAGGTTGTGCGGGCAGCGCTGCTAGTGGGCACCGAGTTGACTTTCTCGCCCGTACGACACCCGCAGAGCAACTGCTTCGTCGAGCGGTTTCACCAGGACTACAATCAGCACGTCTGGCAAGATACCTATCCGGAGAGCCGCGAAGCTGTGCAGCGACAGGCGGATCTCTTCCTGGACCTCTACCGGCAAAGCGGCCATCACTGCGCCCTACGCGGGCAATCTCCCAGCGTGGTGCACCAACAGCCCGCGCTGCGCCGACTCGCTGCCGATGTGCGCTGGCCGGAGGGAAAGATCCCTCTCTGTGCGGGGCGCGTCCATTTCCTCCGGCGCGTCACGGTGAACGGCACGATTGACGTCCTGAACGTGGCGTGGTCGGTGCCCAAGCCCGCGAACACCGGCGTGTGGGCCACTCTGGAAATCACCAAGACCGGGGCAACTCTCTCCATCTACGATGCTGCGCCCGACCAGCCCGAGCGGATTTGCCTGATACAGCACCTGTTTCCCTTGTCGGAGGCCGTGCATCACCGGGAGACGATTCTGGGTGACCTCGACGGGGAGCCGCTGGCCCAGGCTGACCAAGCGAAGAGCAGCAGCCGGTCCACACGCAATATACCAGTGCAAAGATCGGCGAGTGCGCCGTTGAGCGGGGTGGTTCAAGGCGGCGCAACCGTGATCCGAACAACTTTTCACCGGATCGCCCACTTGGCCAGCCAAATCTGCGGAACGATGTACTGATGGTTATGCGGTTGTTAAAGTGCTATCTCGCGGAACGATGTGTTGATAGGCGACAGCTACTTCCTACTCCATACTCCCCTGTTCAGAGCGAATCGACCCAAGGAGTCCAATGATCAAAGCCATCATCTTCGACTTTGGGCGGGTTATCTCCGCCCAAAAGCCGATGTCCCTGTTCCAGGGCTACGAGGAAGAGCTGGGGATCGAGCCCGGCACCCTTAACCCCATTATGTTTGGCAGCCAGGCGTGGGAGGACGCGTTGGTCGGGCGCAAGACGAGCGAGGAGTTCTGGTACGCTATCGGTCCGCAACTCAACCTGCACACACCGGAGGCCATCGACGCTTTCCGCCGGTGCTACCACGCCGACGAGGCGATCAACGAGGGGGTGGCAGTCCTGATTCGCCGGCTGCGCGCAGAAGGCCGCTACAAGCTGGCCGTGCTTTCCAACTCGCCGCCGGGCCTGGCTCGCTGGCTGGACGAGTGGGGGTTGCTCGATCTGTTCGACGCGGTCTTTTGCTCCGGCGACGAGGGAATAAAAAAGCCCAACCCGGCCGCTTTCGAGATCACGCTGCAGCGGCTGGACGTCGCACCGGAGGAAGCGGTCTTCATTGACGACACTCTGGGCCACGCGAAGGCAGCCCGAGCGCTGGGCATGCACGGCATTCTCTTCACCACCGCCGAGGCGCTGGCGGAGGAACTCGAAATCATACTGGGAGCTGAGTCACAATGAAAACGTTTGAGCAGGCACTGACCGTGGCAGAACGCCAAACGCTGGCCCGGCTGGCAACCCCAGGGGAAATTCAGGCTTTCCTGGACAGCATCCCCTACAGCACCGACCTGTTCTACCGCTGTCCGCTGCGCGTCCTGCGCGAGCGCGTCGCTCACTGCTTCGATGGCGCCCTGTTTGCCGCCGCCATGCTGCGCCGCATCGGGCACCCGTCGCTGATCATGGAGATGATCCCCAACGGGCGGGACGACGTCCACCTGATGGCGCTTTACAAGCGCGAGGGCCACTGGGGGGCCGTAGCCAAGTCCAACGTCGTCGGCCTGCGCTTCCGCGAGCCGGTCTACCGCACCCTACGCGAGCTAGTGATGTCCTGCTTCGAGATGTATTACAACTTGGAGCTTGGAGCACGAAAAGACGCTGCGCGGCTACACCGTCCCCCTCAATCTGAAGACATACGATAAGCTGGACTGGATGACGAAGGACGAGCCTCTAGACCTCATCGCCGACCGGTTGGAAGAAATCCGCCACGTATCTCTGCTGACCCAGAGCATGATCGACAGCCTCCAGCCGGTAGACGAGCGCACCTACCGGGCGGGGCTGATGGGCGCGAACGAGGCGGGGTTGTTCCGGCTGGAGCGTCAGTAGATCACCTTGTTCAGCGGGTACTCGATGACGCCCTCGGCCCCGGCCTTTTTCAGCTCCGGGATCAGGTCACGGACGGTGTGCTCGTCAATGATCACCTCAATGGCCACCCAATCCGGATCCGTCTGACTCGAAATGGTAGGGGTGTGCAGGGAGGGAAGCTGCTGCGAAACCTGACCCAGCTTGTCCTTGGGCACGTTCATCTTCAGACCGACCTTGCCGCCTGCTTCCAACGCCCCTTTCAAGAGCATCGCCAGGGTCTCGATCTTCTCTCGCTTCCAGGGATCGGCCCATGCCTGACGGTTGGCGACCAGCTTGGTCGTGGACTCGGCCACCGTATCGACGATGCGCAGGTGATTCGCCCGCAGGGAAGAACCTGTCTCCGTCCCCTCGACAATAGCATCGACCAGCAAAGGCGCTTTGATCTCCGTCGCGCCCCAGGAATACTCGACCTCGGCCATCACGCCGTGACGCTCCAAGTAGCGCCTGGTCGCCTGTACCAGCTCGGTAGCGATGCGCTTCCCCTCGAGATCCTTCACGCTCTGAATGTCGGAATCCTCCGGCACCGCCAGCACCCAGCGGTACGCCTTGGTCATTGTCTTGCTGTAGACCAGGTCCTCCACCTCGACGACGTCGGCGTTGTTCTCGAGGATCCAGTCTTTGCCCGTGAGCCCGACGTCGAGTACGCCGCGCTCCACGTAGCGCGCCATCTCCTGCGCGCGGAACATCAAACACTCGATCTCTGGATCGTCGATGTAGGGCCTATAGGAACGCTCCCGGATGACGATCTTGTATCCCGCTTTCCCGAAAAGCTCCACCGTGGATTGCTGCAGGCTGCCCTTCGGTATACCCAACCTTAGTGTGTTTCCCATAGCGCCAGCGTTTCCTTTCTCCTCACCTATGCGACGAATTCCAACGCGCCACCCTTGATTCTGCGGTAGTAGCAGCTGCTGCGCGACCTTCCATCCGGTCCCTTCGTGTGACACGCGCCTTCCCCCAGGGGCCGGACAATATATAGCAGAGAATTCTGCTCGCAGTTCACGCGCACCTCCACGATCCCCAGGGTATCGCCCGATGTTTCCCCTTTCACCCATAGCTCGTTCCGCGACGTGGACCAGAAGGCAGCAACGCCGTGCTCAAGTGTGTACGCCAGCGCAGTCTGGTTGACGTAGGCGACGATCAGAACCTCCTTGGTATCGGCGTCCTGAACCGCGACGGGAACGACGGCCTCGTCACACTGCGTCACCTTTCTGAGCTTTTCGAAATCAAGCAAGAGCTCGCAGCCTTCTTCGAGCCGTTCAGTATCAACACTGGTGCCCATCCTGCTCACTCCTCCCAAGCGCTCTAGATTACACCTTGACGATTGCCAGTTGTTGCGCCAGCTTCAATCCAGACAGGTGAACCAGGGCAAAGAAAGACAATAGCGAGAGAGGAATCAGCCAGCGCGGTCTTCTGGGGAGAAAGGATCTGATTAATACCAGCGCAAGCGCTGCCAGAAACAGGCCTTCAAACAGCCGGATATTCATCCATCACTTGTGGAGCCTATCCAAGCTTTCTCTGCAACAACATCTTCAGTCTAGCTTGATGATCCTATCCTTGAGTGCCTGGGTCACGGCCTCGGTCCGGCTCTTGACTCCCAGCTTGGCAATGATCTGAGTGACGTGATTCTTCACCGTGCGCTCAGTGATGTTGAGCTGCCTGGCGATTTCTCTATTGCGCAGCCCTTGAGCCAACAGGCACAGCACATCGTGCTCCCGGTCGGTCAGGCTCTGCGATCGCTCACGCGCTGCAACGCGCTCCACCAACTTGGTCGCAATGTGCGGGGGCAACAGAGATTCACCGCGAGCAGCGGCGCGGATCACGTCCAGAAGCTCGTCCAACCCACTATCTTTGAGCACATAACCCCTCGCTCCCGCCTGGATGCTCTGGTAGATATACTCGTCCTGGTCAAACGTGCTCAGGATCACCACCTGTGTATCCGGCGAGCATTCTCTGATCTGGTGAGTTGCCTCAATACCTCCCACCCCAGGCATTTGCACATCTATCACGACCACGTCAGGACAGAGCCGCTCCGCCAAGCGGATCGCCTCCTTGCCATTGATGGCCTGCCCGACGATTTCAAACTCGCCTGTGGACTGGAGCATGACCACCAGCCCTTCCCGCACAACGAGATGATCATCTGCGATCAACACCCGGATCTTGTCCATACCTGCTACCCCCTTCATCTGCCGCACCACAGCCATATTGTACAACGAATGTCTCGAAATGCAATTGGCAGCCGGGGAAAGGCACGGTTGAAGAAAGGACGGATCGTGCCACTGAAGGAAAGAACGTCAGAATCCACTCTAACAGCAAATCAGCCACAGGCGCAGACGCCAAATCAAGCGCGCTGCCCCCCTGGCGTTTCCCTGCCCTCACGCAAGGGGCAGCCAGACGGTAAAGGTGGAGCCTTTGCCTACCTGGCTCTCCACCGCCACTTTCCCGCCGTGCAACTCGACGATCTCCTTCACAATCGCCAGCCCCAGGCCGGTCCCAGGCACCTGCATCATCCGGGATTGCTCCCCTCGGAAGAACCGAACGAAAAGCTGAGGCACTTCATCGGCCGGGATGCCTATCCCCGTATCCATCACCGTCGCTGTAGCCCAGGTGCGACCGTCGATTTCCTCCCGGCCAGTGGAGACCATCACCTTTCCCCCCGTGGGCGTGTAGTTGATCGCGTTCATCACCATGTTGTCTAGTACCTGTATCATCCGGTCTGGATCCACAAGAGCCACAGGGTCGGGATCTGCCAGCCGGTATTCCAGCTTCAGCCCTCGCTCCCGGGCCATAGCCAGGTGATTGGCAACGATCTGCCCGCTCAACTCGTTGAGCGAGGTCGGCCGGGGAGACATCTCCAGCCGCCCAGCATCGATCCGCGAAATCTGGAGGATACCCTCCACGAGCTGTGCCTGCCGATCCGCTTCCTGGGCGAGCATTTCAAGATACTGCCCGATCTTTTCCGGCGACGCTTTCTTCATCAGCGCGGCGTACAGCTTGATCGTCGTGATGGGCGTTCGCAGCTCGTGAGAGACATCGGAGACGAAGCGGGACTTGACCCTATCCAGTGCCTTTAGATGGCTGACGTCGTGGACGGCCACCACGATCGCTGATTTCTTCCCTTTCGGCTCCAGGATCGGCGAGGCGGTTAGCTCCAGATCCAACCCGGGTAGTTCCAGCACCGCCTCCGGTCGCTCCTCGGCGCGCGCCGCTAGATCTCGCACCACCTCCCGCATCCGCGCAGTGTCCTCCGGCGCAAGGGTCTGATCGAGCCAGGCCTCGGCGACGGGGTTAGCCTCAACCACCTCCCCCTGCACATCGGTGACGATGATGCCGTCGGAGGAACTGCGCAAGATCGCATCCAGCCAGGCATATTGTGTCTGGAGTTGGTAAGTCCGCTCTTGAATCCGCTGCTCCAACTGATCCGCGTGATCCCGCAGCTCCTGGTGCAGCCGGGCATTCTCTATGGCGACAGCGGCCTGGCCGCCGACAGTCATTGCCAAGTCGATCTGCGCCTCGGTGAACGCGTGGCCTGTGTCGGGGCGGTCGAGCGCCATCAGGCCAATCACCCGCTCGCGGCTCATCAAGGGCACAATGAGCACACTCCCCACGCCAAACGGCTCGATCCACTCACGGGGGATGGAGGAAGCAAGCACGTCGGGGATAAGCACCGGACGACGTCCCTGGATAGCTTGTGCGGTCTCCGGCACATCTTCCATCCGATGGGAAGAGGACCGCACCTCTTCAAAAAGCCGCCACATCTCTGCATCCACCTCGCCGGAGGAAAACTGGGACATGATGGGCTGCAACACCTCACCACTCTCGTCCAACAGGAAAATGGTGCAACGGCTGGCCTGGCACGCGCGGGCAGCGCGTATCGCCACTTCTTTGAGAACGCGATCTCGCTCCAGAGTGGAGTTGATGGCATTGGAGATTTCCAACAGCAGGCCGGCCTCCTCGGCGCGATGTTGTTGTGCGGTGTACAAACGGGCGTTTTCGACGGCCACCCCCACCTGTCCGGCCAGCGTCGTCAGGAGTGCGACATCGCTCTGCGGATAATAGTCGTCCGGATCGCGTCGCCCGAACAACCACACCCCCGCTAGCCGCCCACGCATCTCGAGCGGAATCGCCAGCCGCACCCAATCGGCCGCATCCTCGCCATCCGTTGGCGGCGGCCGATACCGGCCAGCCCCGGCCAGCCACTCCCGAATCTGGCGCGTGGTCTCCGGCGTCCCATCCAGTTCGACGCCGCGCGCATAGACCAGATCGATAGCTCCATCCTCCGGCAGCAGGAAGAGGGCCGACTGGCGAACGAGCAGGCTCGGCGCCACCTCCTGGGCCAGCAAGCGCGCCAGAGTCTCGCGGTCGAGCGCCGTGGCGATCCGCCCGGCAAAAACGCGGATGATGTTGCCCGGATCGTGCCTGGCGCCATAGGCCAGCCGGGCGACCAAGCGCTGGAAGCGAGGGCGCAGCGGTATCGCGGCAATGACAAAGGTCGTGGTAATCACCAGGTCAAAGATCGCCGGAGAGTCGAACACAACCAGCCACCGCCTCCCGACGAAAAAGACCAGAATGAAAGCCGTCGCATACAACAAGAAGAAGCTGTATGAACTGATGAGGCGATTGGCCCGGAACTCCAGGGGACCCAAGCGGTGTTTGTAGATCGCGTAGATGTAGAAAAAGGGTAATAGCGGTATCGCAAATGCCACAAGATACAAAGTCAGTCCGCTTGGGAGAGGCGCGCTCAGAAACACAGGTACGAACCACAGTACAATCACCGGCCCAAATGATAGACCCACGCCGATCAACATCAGGCGTGCTGCCAACCGGTCCGCAGAATCCCCCGTTAACAGCCGGAAAACCAACAGCCCCAGGCTGATCAGGAATGCCAACAGCGGGCCCAGATAGAAAGCCGTTACAGGGAGCACTTGAAAGATCTCGAGAATGGCCAGCACAGCAGCAATTGCATAGACGGGCGAAAAGTATCGCCAGTAACGTCGGAGAAGAGGGCTCGGAACAGTGAGATGGAGGTGCAAGTAGATGGGCATACACAGCCATGCAAACGCATGCTGGATTGGAGAGGAGTAGGCCACCCCTCGAAACGAGTGAGCGCCAGCCGCCAGCCAAATCGCAGTCACGTAGTTGAACAGGATCAGCAACCACCAACGCAAGTCACGAGGGCGCAGGAGCAACAAGATGAGCGTCCCAGCTAGCCAGAAGAAAATATACAAAGGCAGACTATCCATCAGGCGACGGACCCGACTGGCGCCGGTGGGGCCAAGTACTTGCCAATCAACGGTCTGCTGTTCATCACCTCGGCGAAACGTGATAGGCACGGTCTCGCCCGGATCATAACCGTCAAAAGGGACTCTGGTCCTGTCACGTAAGTGCTCACCGTACGTGAGATCACCCACAGCGAGCATCTGATCCCCAACTCGGAGGGCATTCTGATTGGCCGCGCACCACGTCGGGTCGATCTCGCACGGCTCGATCGTGGTGACCATCCAATCTGCTCCCCAGTCAAGCCCAGGATACGGTGCCAGGTAGACCGCCGCGTAGGTATAGAGAAGACACACGGCAAGCACGAGAACTGACAGCAAGACGAGCCACCAGTTCGGCGTGCGCACAGAATCACTGGAACGAGAATCCATGTCAGATCATTCCGAGTTCAGGGGGAATAGCACTCCCAATGCTCTCAAGTAGGGCCACCAAGGGCTGTACCTGCCTGCCAATCAATTTCCGGAGGGGATCTGGATCAACCAAGGGTGTACTGTCGAGAAGTTGCCTCGCGGACCGGTGACGCTCGGCGATGTGATATAAACAATAACTGATCGCACCACACCGGATGAGAATCTGCTGAGCAGTCTCCAATGACCGAGGATCGTCAGCCTGAGTCCGCAGCTTCTCGAATTGGGCACGCTCAGGATGATCGGCCGTAAGTGCATACAGAATCGCCAGATTGTTCCGCCCTTGCTTCCAATCTGGTCTGGCAGGCGATTGCAGCGCGTCTATCAGATCATCGTAGATGTTCAAGTTCACGCCGACTAAGAAACCAAAGTCGTGCAGACGCTTGGCAAGATCAGGGGAGGCTCCGCCAAGCAAAGCCCCAATTCGAAACGTCACAGCGAAACAGGGAGCGCTCTTCGTTTGAGCAATCGTCCAGTAGCCTTCCTCGCCACCCAGATTCTGTGCGTCCAGGTCCTGACCGAGCGCCACAGTGAGTGCCATCTCCGCAAGGGCGGCGTGGATGGCAACACGTCGTTCTGCATCCACAGGAGATCGCTCGATGACACGGAACGCTGCTGACTGAAAGGCAAAAGCTAGATTGGCTGTTGCGGCATGGCCGAGCTGGCGATACATGCCTCGAGGATCTTCATCGAGCATGTCATCCACTAAGACGAGAGCCAACTGCAAACAGGAGATTGCCGCCGCAGCTGGAACCGCGGCCGCCACCTCGCCACCCACCGCCTGGCAGGCGTAGATAGGAAACTCCCACAGATGTATGCGATGCTGAGTCATGGCCCAGTCAAAGACACGTGCCATCTCTGGCCACCTAGCCACCTCTGGCAGATCTAGCACCTGTGCTGCAACGTCTTCAAGGCACACCAGTCACCCCACTTGAAGAAACAGATCGCAGTTTATCAAGAACCTATCGAAAATCTGCTCCAGGCGGGTGAAAACCCGCCACTGAATTCTCGTCCAGCACGAACGAGCTGAATTTTCGGATAGACTCTAAATCGACCACACTGCGATCTGATACTATACTCCCCCTGCATTCAGAAGATGAGGGAGCTATGGTTTGAAGGGGGAAACTCGCTCTACCTAGCGCAAAGAGCTCAGAACCAGCTGGGAGCATTGACGTCAATAGGAACGACTACCTCTTCCACCTTCACAATCTTCGTGAGCTCACGCAGCGCCGTCAACAGCGCGTTCTTTTCCCGCTCCGAGGTCAGAAGAGCGTGGAAGTCCTCGATCTTCATAGTTCTCACCTCCCTCCCGGGCCCAGGTTGTTCGTGTATTCCCCATTGGGTGCTGGCCACGGCTCACCCAACTCGCAGGCCTGAACGGAAGCCTCCGCCCGCCCTCCACAGCGCCCATTCGCCTGTACACCCGCAAACGACCAGTAGTATACTCGCTTGCAGGCGGCCTGTCAAGCGCGTGGGCGGGTTTTTCGTCGCCAAGTCCACCCAATGGCCCCGAGAATGACCGCCTCCGCGACCAGCAGGCCCACGATCGTCGCCGCTACGTCGATCCAAAAGCGCTCGGGAAACAGACGGATCAACGTATCGGACCACAAAAAGATCCAGGTGCCCTCCTCGAAAAAGATGCGATGAAACGTCGAGAAGAACTCCCACCAACTCAATGCCATGAACACGCCGATAGCCATCAATAATCCCAGCGCCAGTAGGCTCCCGCCCAAGAGCGCATTAGCCGCGTGCTTTCGCGTCTGGCTGGAAGCGGCCAGAGCGACCATCCCCCCACCCCACACCAGCGCGATGACGACGCCAGCGATCGTCACACAGTGGAAGACAAACTGCACGTCAGCCATGTGGCTCAGTTGCCGCGCGTCGAACGCGGGCTCCCCGTCGGACAGACGCAGATCGGCCAGGAGCGAGATGTCCGCGTTCGTCGCTAGATAGTCCACGCACACCTCGGCCAGGCGGGTGCGCTCCTCCACAGAAAAACCATAGTCGTCGGGAGGAAAACCCGCTTTCCCGTACTCCCAGCACACGAACCAGCGGCCGTTCACGATACGCATGTTGGCCACGAACAACAAGAGCGGCAGCGCCAGCACGAGCAGCCACTGAACCAGATGAGGCCACCGTTTCTTCATTATCGCTCCTCCCCGTTCTATCGAATACCCCTCAGAAAGAAATCCAAGACTACCGCATTGGTCATCAACTCGATCGCTGCGCGGTCGTCGGTGAAAATGACGTGGCCGGGCTGTGTCGGACGCAGGCTCGCCATCGCGCGCAACGCCGTGGCATAGAGGAATGCGTTCCCCTCCAAGTTGGGCAGGTTAGCCAGCAAGTTCCCTGTCTCGCTGGGCCGGACGGTGGCGACGACAACGGCGTTGAGGCTGTTCGGCACCTCGATCACGTGGGCCGAGGGAAAGACCTCCAGCAGCGTCGCCAGCATCGCCCCCACGATCCGGTAATCGCCCGGCGTGCGCCCGACGTTGATGGCGATCACGCCGTCATCGGTGAGATGGTCGCGCACCTCCCGGAAGAACTCGACCGTCGTCAGGTGCGGCGGGATGTAGGGCAGGCGGTAGGCATCCAAGCCAACGACGGTGTAACGCCGGTCAGAGCGCGCCAGGGCGTAGCGCCCGTCGGCAACGACGACGTTGAGGTTGGACTGGTTCATCTCAAAATACGCCCGCCCCACCCGCACGATCTCGGAGTCAATCTCGATCCCGTCGATCGGAAGTGGCCCGTACACCTCGGTATACTGGTGCGCCATCGTGCCCCCGGCCAGGCCGATGAAGGCCACACTTTTGATCTCGTCAGGCGTATAGGGCGGCGGGTTGAAATACGGGGCGACAAGGAAAAAGTCCCACGGGCCGGCGGTGTTCAGCCGATCGGGACAGTAGACAGAATGCTGGCCTGCCCCCTCGTTCAGCAACAGATAGCGACATCCGTCGCTCGCCTCGACAACCTGGATGTAGTTGTAGGATGACTCGGTCTCGTAGATGGCGTTCTTCACCGCTTTAACTGGCTGCCCGCGCAAGAACACGGCCAGCAAGACAACGACCACCGGCATCCAGACGTAGCGGAGCAAGCGGCGCCGATCGCAGAGTGCGAGGCCGACGAGGGCCACGGCAAATAGGAACAACGACAGCAGGACGAACGTGTTGCGCGTGCCGATGGTGGGGACGAGCAGCAGATCGGGCAGGAACGCCCCCAAGAAGCTGCCGGCGGTCGAGACGGCATAGATGCGGCCCGCCGTCCGCCCGGCGCGCTCCACCTCCTCCATCGCCAGGCGGATGGCGAAAGGCGAGACGCAGCCCAGCAACGTGACCGGGATGCTGAACAGGACCAACACGGTGACGAAGGAGCCGCCGAGCAAGAAGGCGTTGAACGTCGTGAAACCGAGCCCTGCCAGCCGCAGCACCGGGTGGGCGGCGAAAGGAACGAGACCGACGAGAAAAGCAGCCCAGGCCACGATCTGGTGGAGCGTGGCTGGATCGGGAGAACGATCGGCCCAGCGCCCGCCGATGAAGTAGCCCGCCGTCAGGTAGAGCATGATCAGCCCGATGATGGTCGCCCACACCAGGTTGGTCGTGCCGAAGTAGGGCCGCAGCAGGCTGGAAGCGGCCAGCTCGACGGCCAGCGAGACCAGCCCGCCGGCGAAGGCGGTGATGTGGAGATAGACGGCGTGTCGGCGCATAGGCGTGATTATAGCGTCTTTGGGCAGGGAGGCAACTTGACACCCCATCGAACTATGCTATACTTCCGCCACGATGACGACGGAAACCGTTCGGCTGGTCGTGGACAATAATGACAACCCCTGCGGCCCCTAGGGGTGGCCGACGGTCCGACACGTCCAATTCCTGACGACGTAAGAAAAGCCGCCCCAGCCGGGCGGCTTGTTTTGTGAAACACCAGACCTACGCGGAGGAGAGAAGAGTGCTGAAGACACACAACTGCGGTGAACTGCGGCCTGCGCACATCGGACAGGAAATCACGCTGGCCGGTTGGGTCAACCGGAGGCGCGATCACGGCGGCCTCATCTTCATCGATTTGCGCGACCGCTCGGGAATCGCCCAGGTGGTCACGAATCCAGAAGCGGCCCCGGAAGCTCACGCAGCGGCCGATCAGGCCCGCAGCGAGTACGTCCTGCAGATCAAGGGCATCGTCCGCGCCCGCCCGGAGGATATGGTCAACCCCTCCCTGGAAACGGGCGCGATCGAGGTCGTAGCCCACGAGCTGACGATCCTGAATCCCGCCAAGACGCCGCCGTTCTACATCTACAACGACAACCCCGTGGACGAGGCGGTGCGTATGAAGTATCGCTACCTCGATCTGCGGCGACAGCGATTACAGCACAACATCATCCTCCGTCATCGCGTGATCAAGTACATTCGCGACTTTCTCGACGCGCGCGGGTTCGTCGAGATCGAGACGCCCATCCTATTCAAGAGCACGCCGGAAGGGGCGCGGGACTACCTGGTGCCCAGCCGCGTCCACCCAGGCAAGTTCTACGCCCTGCCCCAATCGCCCCAGCAGCTCAAGCAGTTGCTGATGGTCGCCGGGTACGAGCGATACTTTCAGATCGCCCGCTGTTTCCGGGACGAGGATCAGCGCGGCGACCGCCAACCCGAGTTCACCCAGCTCGACCTGGAGATGAGCTTTGTCGAGCGGGAGGACGTGATGGCGCTGATCGAGGAGATGATGATCGGCATCATCAAGAGCTTTTCCGAGAAGAAGCTGCTCACCAAGCCCTTCCCGCGCCTGTCCTACCAGGAGGCGATGAACCGCTACGGCACCGACCACCCAGACCTGCGCTTCGGGATGGAACTGGTAGACATCTCCGATCTGGTGGCCGAGTGTGGGTTCGGCATCTTCAACAAGACAGTGGCCTCGGGGGGGGTGGTCAAGGGCCTGCTCGTCCCCGGATGCGGCGACTATGGCCGCGGCCAACTGGACACGCTGACCACGATGGCTCAGGAGGCCGGTGCCAAGGGGCTGACCTGGATCGCGCTGGGCAACGATGGCGAGATTCGCTCTCCCTTCGCCAAGTTCCTCACCGAGGACGAGAGCGCCGACATCGTCGAACGGATGGGAGCTGAGCTGGGCGACCTGCTGCTCTTCGTCGCCGACGCTCGGCCCCAGGTCGCCAACGTCGTGCTGGGCGAGCTCCGGCTAGAGTTCGGAGAGCGACTGGAGTTGCTCGACCCGAATGTCCTGGCCGGGTGCTGGGTGATCGACTTTCCACTCTTCGAATGGAACGAGGAGGAGCAGCGCTGGGATCCCAGCCATCATCTCTTCACCTCGCCGATGCCGGAAGACATTCCGCTCCTCGACACCGATCCCGGCGCAGCCCGCGGGCAGCAGTACGACTTTGTGCTCAACGGGATTGAGACAGGCGGCGGCAGCATCCGCATCCATCACCGCGATGTGCAGGAAAAAGTCCTTGGCCTGATCGGGCTGGATGTGGAGGACGCCAAGGAACGCTTCGGCCATATGCTGGAGGCGTTCGAGTACGGCACACCGCCCCACGGTGGGATCGCCCCCGGCATCGACCGGCTGGTGATGCTCCTGGCGGGCGAGCCCAACATCCGCGAGGTAATCGCCTTCCCCAAGAATCAGCAGGCCGCCGACACGATGGCCGGCGCACCGTCGGAAGTGGAGTCTGAGCAGTTGGCGGATCTCCACATCCGGGTCATTGGAAGTGAGACCGCGAAATCAAGTTAGAGAGGCCGGACAGAGTCCATCCGCCCCAATGGAGAGACGTCCTCGGCAACTTGTGCATTTCGGCAATACGTGGTATAGTCTAGTCGCCCTACGGTGTACGTGATCGCCGGCTTTGCGTTTTGAGCCAACACCTAAAAAGAACGGGGGCTGTCTCTTCAGAGAGGGATGCGATAGGCTTCGGCCAAGGCAGACCGCTGAGCAAGCTCCCACCTGCGAGAGCAGGTTCAAAACCCATCGGCACACGGCACAGTGGGGCACTTGTTGAATCACAACGCCACCGATAAACATCGGTGGCGTTTGTGCGAAGCACGCACGAGATTCTTGACTTCGCCCATCGTTCATGCTATTCTACCCTCGCCGGCAGCCTCTTATGGATACCAGCCTACCCAATCACGCGCTACGAGGTACATCATGTTTCGAGAACGAGTATCGAACAACATCTACGTCTTCACCAGCAAGATATACGCCCAGGTGACCGCCGGCGCCATCGTCACCCGCAACGGCGCAATCCTGATCGACACTCTTCCCTTCCCCACCGAATCACGCGAGATGGCATCGTTCCTCGATCAGGCGTGTCCCGCAGGCGCGCGGTACGTGATCCTGACCCACTATCACGCCGACCACACCTACGGCACCTACCTCTTCCCCCAGGCCAACCTCGTGGCACACAAGAGTTGTCGAGAGCTTTTGATGAAACGCGGCGCGCCATCGCTGGAAGCAGCCAAGGCCGAGGAGACCGAGCTGGAGGAGGTGTCCATCCGCCTGCCCGATATCACGTTCGAAGAGGGTGAGATGGCGCTTCAACTGGAAGGCAGGGTAGTGCGCCTGATCCACACACCCGGCCACACCGAAGACTCGACGATGGTTTACGTTGAAGATGATCGCGTCCTGTTCGCAGCAGATACGGTGATGCCAGTACCCGCCATCGCAGACGGGGATACGGAAGCACTCAGGACATCCCTGAAAAAAGTGGCCGAGTTGCCCATTGAGAACCTGGTGCAGGGGCACGGAGAGGTCATCCTGCGTGGAGAGGTGAAAGTCATCGTGCAGGCCAGCTTGGACTACCTGGACACCATTGAGAAGAAGGTCGCCAAGGCGATCAAGAACGGCAAGAGGAAGGAATCGCTGCGCAAGATCAGTATCGAGTCCTGTGGTCTATCGCGTATCCCGCTGAACGGCCTGGTGCAGCAAATCCACGCGGCAAACTTGCTGGCCCTATACGACCGGATGGCACAAGCAAAATGACAAACGTCAAATGGCAAATGACAAAATAGAACGCATTCTCGCCGCGATCGCCGCGCTTTCGGAGGAGGAACGCGCCGAGTTGTTCGAGCGGCTGGCAGGCGAGGCCGGCTTCCCCGCCGCGTCCCAATCCTCACTGCCCCTCCAGTTTGTCTCGCGTGAGCTGGAAGGCCAGGTGGACTATGTCATCACCTTCGACGGCGGCAGCCAAGGCAACCCCGGCCCCGGCTACGGCAGCTACGCCCTCACGCGCACCAAGGATGGAAAGCAAGACCTCGTGCGGCTGGACTTTGGGCGCGCGATGACGAACAACGAAGCAGAGTACGAGGCGCTCATCGCCAGCTTGCAGGGATTAACCGAGCGTATCGAGGCGGCGGGCCGGGTGCCGGGCGATTTTGGCGTGGAGGTGCGCGGCGACAGCGCGCTGGTCATCCACCAAGTCGAGGGCACGTGGAAGACGAAGGATGACCGCATGCGGCTGCTGCGCAACCGCTGCCGCGAGCTCCTGCGCCGCTTCAAGGGCCACCGGCTGGTGCTCCAGGGACGGGAGCAGTCGGTGCGCGTGCTGGGCCATTGAGCTGAACCGGCAGGGCTCTTGCATTGAAGGCGCCATTGAGAGGCTACGGCAACGTACAGGCAAAGTGAAAACGGTGTGTCAGATCGAGCTTGATCAGTAGCGAGAAGCCGCAGCACGGGAAGTGTGCGCGCCAACGAAATACCCAGGCCCCGACATTCATCGGGGCCTGGCTTTGTTTGTGCCCTATTGCTCTGCCGCCGTGTTGAACGCACTGTTGGTCAGGTTCCCACATTCACGTAGGCGGACAAAAGTCAAATTGGGAAAAATGGTGATTAGAGTATTTCATCGGGGTGGTATCAAAGTCAGCTTTGGCTTCAAGGAATGAACTTTCGCTTTCAGCAACTGCTGGTGTTCAAATCCGTTCTAAACGGATTCTTGGCCTGATGGCTATCTACCACAAATTCCACGGATCGGAACGAAAAGGTTCGATACGAGAAATCTGTGGCGAAAGCATCGGATGGGGAGGGCCGGGGTACGGCAAGAAACCCAAAGTTGGACTTGGACGGCGGATATATTCTGCAAAATACCCGCATCTTTGAACTTCCGGCTGACTCCAGACTCCGAAGAAAGCCCGATTTCTAGAATCTATTTGCCTGAAAGCCATTTTCCCCTGTTGGACCAGATTGATGACTCTGAAAGCGTTGGACTGGATTCGAGATTGGGAGACGTGAGATTTTCGGATTCGCAGTCCGCCGGTTTTCTGGTAGTCTCCCTCTTGAGTGTTGGTGACAGCAGCGAGCGCCCTTCGACTCCGCTTCGCTCCGCTCAGGACGCTCGCGGAGGCTTCTTCGACTGCATTTTGCTGCGCTTCATTCCGCTCAGAAAGCCCTTGCTCGCTTGCTATGTCCACCAACACTCAACGGGGGCACCTCCGGTTTTCTGATGTTGCTGGATCTGAGGTCATGACGAATCCGTCAATCTCAGATCCACCAATCTCAAATCTCCAGTGGTAGGAAGATCTGGGCAAGTGGGAACCTGCCTGCCTGCCCAGATCCTCTTGACTCGAAGTCCTGACCCTAACAGCACACTGCGAGGATTTCCATCCGCCGCAGACTGCGCAGTCCACGGCTTTTGTGCTGGCGCACTAGCTCTTCACTCATCCCCAGCGCTTGAGCTATCTCAGCGGTGGTGTGACCTTTCAGGTAGCTTTCCAGCACTCGCCGCCTGCCGGGTGACAGCTTCGACAGACTCGCGCGCAGCGAGTCTCGCCGCTGACGGCGTTCGACGATGGCTTCCAGGTGCAGTTCGTCGTCCTCGTACTCTGAGGCATCCTCAAGAGGAACAAACCGCTGCAGTCGCCTCCGCACCTCGCGTATCTTGTTCCGCGCGATGCCCTTGACGTAGGCAGCGAAGGGAACGTCATCGCGGGGCTCATATCGGCCGCGCTCCACCTCGGCGTAGGCCGTGAGCACGGCCTCCTGCAAAATGTCTGCGTCGGCTTCTGGGGTATCGTTCTGTGCTCGGACAAAGGCCATGACAGACGACCCACCTCCGTTAGCGTACCATTCCCCCCAGGCGACTGCCCGGTCTTGAGGATCGCAGTTTGTACTTGGCAAGAGCCGTTTGATCAAGACTTCGTTGGACTCTGTTCGTGCGTTCACGGTGTCCTCCTTGTGGACTGGGGTCTTTGGGAAAGAGCCTGCGGCTCTTTCCTTTGGACTGAGGCAAAGCCTCAGTCCGCCTGATCCAACGAAAAAGAGGGGGCACAAATCTATTCAGTTGTTAAGGTGAGCAAACCGTACGGTCGCGGAGAGGCTTGTTGCCTCTCCATGTAGACTACATGCAGTTCACCGCTCTTTTGTGACAGGGTGGGCGAGCATTATACAACGAAATAGCACAATGGCAAATCGGCGTCGGGTGTGCGCTAGTCTCGGGATAGGTCCGCCTCGCTGCTACAGATATGCTGTTCAAGATATGGCCAGTTTCGGCAAGCCGAAACTGCCAAGGCGCGCTTCTGGCCTCGAAATGGGCGATTTAGCGGCAAAAGCAGCAGGTTGGCCAAGCGATAGTATCCTCGCCCTAAAACAGAAGCGCGCCCGTCGGCGTCACATTTGGGCGCTTTTTTGCATATAGCGATGTGAGACGTGTGTGAATGGTGGGAGTGTGCTAAAATGCGGACGGAATAAGGAGGCAGATGATATGGAGTATCGCAAATTAGGTGGAACCGATCTGGAGGTCAGCGCCATCGGGCTGGGCACAGAGCATCTGGTACAGACGAGGGAAAATATGCAAGAGGTTCTTCGTATAGGCGTCGATGCGGGCATCAACTACATCGACGTACTCTACAGTAGCCCTGAGGCCAACGCGGTGTTCTGGGACAGCATCGGCCCAGAGTTGGTACGCTACCGCGACAAGCTCATCCTGACCGGTCACTGGGGGCCTTCGGATATGTACCCCGATCCGGCTGAGTGCCAGCACTGCCTCGACTTGGCGCTGGAGCGCATAAACAATGGTTATTTCGAAGCCGTGATGTTGACGGTGGTTGACTCGGAAAAGACGTGGAACGGATGGGCACAGGAGTCACTGGAGCGATTGCGATCCTACAAAGAGCAAGGGCGCATCGGCCATATCGGATTGAGCGGACACGTAGCGCCGATTGCTACCAAGGCAGCGCAGAGCGGGCTAATCGACGTGCTGATGTTCCCGATCAACTTGCTCGGTCACGACGACGAGGAAGTCAAGGCGCTGTGCCAGGCCTGCGTGGAGCAAGACGTAGGGCTGGTGGCGATGAAGGTGTATAATGGGGGAACGCTGCTTTCCGTGAAAGGCGAGCCCTCGGGGATCACGCCGGTGCAGTGCCTCCACTACGCGCTCTCGCAGCCGGTGGCCACGGTAGTGCCCGGCGCGCGGAACGCCGACGAGATGCGGGCGACGCTGCGCTACCTGGAGGCGACCGACGCCGAGAGAGCCTATAGTGACATCCCAGCCAACATCCACGAGCTCTTGGCGGGGCAGTGCACCTACTGCCAGCACTGCCTGCCGTGTCCGCAGGAGATCGAGATGGGTTGGATCATCTGGCACTTGGACCAAGTGCAGAGCCGGGGCACTGAACTGATCAAGGAGTGGTATGCCGGTTTCCCCGTCAAGGCGTCGGCGTGCGTCGAGTGCGGCGAGTGCCTGGAGCGCTGCCCGTTCGACGTGGACATCATCGCCAAGATGCAGGAGGCGGTGGCGCTGTTTGAGAGCGTTTGAGGAGGTTTCCCAGCGTGTCTGAATCAGCCGTTGACCCGCTTGAGTACTACGCACAACACAGCATCATGACCGATCCGCGCGAGCACGGCGACCTTCTCGCCGATTTGCCCGACGATGTTCCCGGCCTCGTGCGCGTCGTGCAGGGGGTGCTTATCCATCCGTTCTGCGTCGAGCTGTATCACGTGCAGCTCTCGCCCAGGCAGCGGGAGGAGGTCTACCTGCGCTCGGTGGACCAGATGCTGGGCCGCATGCGTGAGTTCGATCCCGCTCCCTTGGTCGTGGCCCGTGAGCCTGCCCAGCGGCTGGTGGGCAACTGCCGCAACCACGCGGTGCTGTGCGTCGCCTTGCTGCGCCAGCAGGGTATCCCGGCCCGGCTGCGCGTTGGCTTTGCCGGTTACTTTCCTAGCGACAAGAACGAGGATCACTGGATCACCGAGTACTGGGATGCCGGGCAGGGGAGGTGGGTGTTGATCGATCCTCAGCTGGACGATCTCCAGTGTGATGCCTACAAGATAGACTTTGACCCGCTCGACATGAGCTTCTACGATCAATTCTACACCGGCGGGCAGGCCTGGCATCTCTGCCGGAGCGGCCAGGCCAAGTCCCATCAGTTTGGCTTCAAGCGCTGGAAGGGCTGGGGGTACATCCGCGGCAGCCTGCTGCACGATCTGGATGCGCTCAACAAGATCGAGCTGATTCCCCACGACTGGTGGGGGGAGCTGCCCACCAAGAACGAGCGGGACGTGACGGTCGAGGAGCGGGAGCTGTTGGATCGCCTGGCCAACCTGACCAGCGACGTAGATCAACATGGCAGCCTCAGCCACTTTGACGAGATGCACGAGGCCTACGAGGCGCTGCCCTATAGCCGGATCGTGCAGTCCAAGCTGCGCCTGCTGGGCTTGGCCGGCGAGCGCGAGATAGCCGATCCCAATGACCTGCGCCCTTCTGCCAGCGAGCGGCTGGCCGCTTTGCAGGGCGTGCGGCCAGCCCTCCCTGTCCCTTCGGGATTAGAGGGGGGGCAGTGGGGCGACATCGCTCTAGGTGACATCGTCATCCGCGGCGCGCGGCAGCACAACCTAAAGAACATCGACGTGACCATCCCCCGTTTCAAGTTCGTGGTCGTCACCGGCGTCAGCGGCAGCGGCAAGTCGTCCCTGGCCTTCGATACGCTTTACGCCGAGGGGCAGCGGCGCTACGTCGAGAGCCTGTCGGCCTACGCCCGGCAGTTCCTGGACAAGATGGAGAAACCCGACGTCGACCACATCCTGGGCCTGAGCCCCACCGTGGCCATCGAGCAAAAGATCCTCAGCCGCAACCCCCGATCGACCGTGGGCACCGTCACCGAGGTGGCCGATTACCTGCGCGTGCTCTATGCCCGCGTGGGTACGCCCCATTGTCCCCAGTGCGGGAGGGGCGTGCAGCCCCAGACGGCGCGCCAGATCGCCGATCAGCTAGTGGGCCTGGCGCCCGGCACGCGCTTTCAACTGCTGGCCCCGGTCGTGCGTGGGCGCAAGGGGACACACGCCGCCGTGTTCGACCAGGCACGGCGCGACGGGTACGCGCGCGCCCGCGTTGATGGCGAGATGCTCGATCTGTCGAATGAGGCTGTGCCACCACTGTCCAAGACCAAGGTCCACACCATCGAGTTGATCGTCGATCGGCTGGCCGTTCCCGACGACGCAGACGTGCAGGGTGATTTCCGCACCCGCCTGACCGACTCAGTCGAGACCGCGCTCATGGCCGGAGAAGGGCTACTCGTCGTCGCGTTGGAGGGCGGCGAGGAGATCCTGTTCAGCGAGCACAACGCCTGTCCCTACTGCGACATCAGCTTTCCCAAGCTTGCCCCGGCGATGTTTAGCTTTAACTCACCCTCTGGGATGTGTCCCGACTGCAACGGACTGGGGGTCAAGTTGAGCGTCGATCCCGAGTTGATCGTGTCCAAGCCGCACCTCTCGCTGCTGAATGGCGCATCTTCCTGGTTTGGGGACATGAGCAAAGGCAAAGAGATGCGCTGGTGGGCGCGGCCTCTGCTGGCGCTGGCCGAGCACTATGGCGTCGATATAGAAAAGCCTTGGAACGAGCTGCCACAGTCGTTCCGCGACGTCGTCCTCTACGGCTCCGGCGACGAGCGCATCCACTTCGCGCACCAAGTCGAGCGGGACGATATGAGCTGGTCCGGTGAGGTGCGTCGTCCGTTCAGAGGCGTCGTCTACGAGATCAGTCGCCTGTTTCGCCAGACCAGGTCGGAGTATCGCCGCCGTTACTACATGCAGTTCATGGGCGACCGGCCATGCCCCACCTGCGAGGGCGAGCGCTTGTGCCCCGAGGCGCGCTTTGTGACCGTGGGAGACAGGCGTCTGCCCGAGGTCACAGGGATGACCATCGCCCAGGCCCACGGGTGGGTCTCGAACCTATCCCGGCATCTCACGCCCGATCAGCTCCAGATCGCGGGCGAGGTGCTCAAGGAACTGCGCACTCGTCTGCAGTTTATGCTCAACGTCGGTTTGCACTATCTCAGCCTGGATCGCTCTGCACCTTCCCTCTCAGGCGGCGAGGGGCAGCGCATCCGGCTTTCGAGCCAGCTTGGCTGCGGCCTGGTGGGCATCCTCTACATCCTAGACGAGCCTTCCATCGGCCTGCACCCCCGCGACCATCACGCGCTGCTGGATACGCTCAAGCACCTGCGGAACGCGGGCAACACCGTCCTCGTCATCGAGCATGATGCCGCCACGATGCGCGCCGCCGACTGGCTGATCGACCTGGGCCCAGGCCCCGGCGTGTTGGGTGGGGAGGTGGTGTTTGTGGGATCGCCCGAGGCGGTGATGGCCGACCCCAACTCGCTGACCGGGCGCTATCTGAACGGCGAGTTACAGGTCACGCCGCCCAATGGGCAGGCGCGGCGGGAGCCGCGGGGCTGGCTGACCGTCGTCGGCGCGCGGCTGCACAATCTGAAGCGGATCGACGCCCGGTTCCCGCTGGGGGTGCTGACGTGCGTCACCGGCGTCAGCGGCTCGGGCAAGAGCAGCCTGGTGGCGCAGACGCTGCATCCGGCGCTCTCGCGCGCGCTGCACGGGGCGCACGCCGTCCCCGGCCTGCACGACCACATCGATGGGCTGGAGCAGATCGACAAGGTGATCAACATCACGCAGGATCCCATCGGTCGCACGCCGCGCTCCAATCCGGGCACGTACGTCGGGGCGCTCACCGAGATCCGCCGCGTGTTCGCCCAGACGCCGGAGGCGCGGACGCGGGGGTATGGGGCAGGTCGCTTTAGCTTTAACGTCAAGGGCGGGCGCTGCGAGGCGTGCCGGGGCCACGGACGCAAGCGGGTGGAGATGCACTTTTTGCCCGACGTGTGGGTCACGTGCGCAGAGTGCGGCGGCACGCGCTTCAACCGGCAGACGCTGGAGGTGACGTACAAGAGTAAGTCGATCTCCGACGTGCTCGATATGGACGTGCAGGAGGCATTGGCGTTCTTTGCCAACCATCCCAAGGTCGTGCGCATCCTGCAAACCCTGCGCGACGTGGGCCTGGACTATATCAAGCTGGGGCAGAGCGCGCTCACGCTGAGCGGCGGAGAGGCGCAGCGGGTCAAGCTGTCCAAGGAGCTCAGTCGCCGCGACACGGGCCACACGCTCTACATCCTCGACGAGCCCACCACGGGCCTCCACTTTGCCGATATCCAAAAGCTGCTGGACGTGCTCCATCGCCTGACCGACGCCGGCAACACGGTGGTCATCATCGAGCACAACCTGGACGTGATTCGGACGGCCGATTGGATCATCGACCTGGGGCCGGAGGGAGGAGAGGAGGGGGGATACGTCGTCGCGGAAGGAAGCCCGGAGGCGGTGGCCCAGGTGGTGGAGAGCTACACGGGGCAGTTTTTGCAGCAGGTGCTTCAATCTTGTCGGGAGGTATCGGGTGATCAAACATAGGATCGTGCGTCTGCCGTCGTTCGAGGTGGTTGGTCCAAAGACCTGGATATCGGGTCAGGATAGCGAACCCTTTGGACGGTTTTGGGCTCAGTGCCGGCAGGATGGCTCGCTAGACGCGCTTCGGCAGATTACTGGTTTGCAGCCCGGCAAACATACGCAAGGCTTCATGTTGGGTATTTCTCGCGTCGAGCGGGATCCATCGAACCGCAGCTTTTACTACATGATCGCGGTTGAGAGACCAGAAAGCAGCGTTGTTCCAAATGATCTCGAGGTATATCGCGTGCCAGAGGCCCAATGGGCGGCTTTTGAGTGTCGTGGACAAATACCCGAGTCTATTGTCCAGACAGAGATGTATGCGTTCATGCAGTGGTTACCTTCGTCTGGGTATGAACATGCCCTGGCACCAGAAATGGAGGTGTACTTGGCCGGCGATGCGTGCGAGTTTTGGTTGCCCATAGTGGTTGTTTCCACTGTTGCGATTGATGCCGAGTTGAGGTAAACTCTACCTAACCCGGCCAAGCCGGAACCGATCAGGGAATTTACCGCAGAGATCACAGAGAACGCTGAGAAATTCTAAAAATCTCTGCGCCCTCCGCGTGCTCTGCGGTTAAATTTGTGTGCAGAGCCAGAATTTAGCTGACAAGACACTAGCTCATATGGGGAGGGTTTGAGTTCGATGTGGCTCAGTCGTATGCGTCGCGTTGTGGAGAACGTGCATCTCGTCTACCTGGGACTGCTCCCTGCGCTGGCTACGTTTTCACTGCTCCTCGTCTATGACCACTCCGCTCCTCTGCTGCTGTTCTTTGGCGGCGTGGTGGCCGTCAGTGTCTATCTCGCTGTGGTTATCAGCTACACGCGGCCTGCCAACTCGTTGGGTATTGCCCTGTTCACCCTGCTTGATGGGCCGTTCTGGGCCGTGTTATCATACGCGGCTGGGGGAGCCCTTTTTTCGTTCGCCATCGATGCGTTTTTGATCGATGGTGTTGCAGTTTGGCTGGCAATTGTGTAGTTGGCGGTCAGCACGTCCCGACCTACACAGGGGCAGCGGATAGCCACGATAGGTTTTGCGCTAATTGCTGTGGGAAGCGTTCTGTTTGCTTTCTGGCCGTATCTCTGCGAGAATGTTTTTGGGCATGGGGTGCGGCTGTTGTTGCTGGTGGTGGGGATGGTGGAGGCAGTCGTCGCACGCCATTATTTGCTGAAGGCGGACAAGGTGGTACGTGGTCACATGCCAAGCGCGGCGTACATTGTGGTTCTGCTGTTTGTCTGGATCGCGGCGTTGAGCGCAGGAAACATCTTACGAGCTGCGGCGCGGTTGAGCCCTTTTTAGAGGAGACGGACGATGGAACCCAAGATCGTTGAGAGAGAGCAGATCATTCTCGTCGGATTCAGTTTCTATGGCGACCCCTTCGCCGAGAGCGGAGGCTGGACCGAGGAGAACGAGGTCGGCCGGCTGTGGCAACGTTTCCTGGCCTACTGGGCCGAAAATGGAGATCGTGTGAAGCATCTCAGGGGCGGCGATCTGGCCTATGAAGTTCACATTGGCGGGTATGAGGAGACGGACTCGATGGGGCATGTCGAGGTGTTTGTTGGCATGGAGGTGACGGAATTGGAGGACGTGCCGGTGCAGCTTTTGGTCAAGGTCCTGCCGCCCACCAGGTATGCTGTGTTCACGCTGCGGGGAGAGCAGATCACGTCCGACTGGCCACGCATGATCTATGACGAGTGGCTGCCTGGCTCGGGGTACAAAAGTGCCCGCGACTATTTGATCGAGCTGTACGATCAGCGGTTCAAGGGGCTGGAGAACCTGTTGGAATCGGAACTGGATATCTATGTCCCTGTGCGGTAGGGTGCAATGTCCCAAATAGCGTCGATATGCCGGGCTCTTGACTTTGTCGAGGCCCATCTGAAAGAAGAGATCACGGTCGCCGATATGGCGGACGCGGCGGGCTATTCGCTGTATCACTTTTGCCGCATGTTCAACAGCCTCGTCCACCACACGCCGTACGATTACCTGATGCGGCGGCGGCTCTCCGAGTCGGCCCGCGATCTGGTCGAGAGCGACAAGCGCATCATCGACATCGCCTTTGACTATCGTTTCAACAGCCCCGAGACTTACTCGCGCGCCTTCAAGCGCATGTTTGGCACGCAGCCCAGTCAGTGGAAGGAGCTGGGGTGGCTGGACGAGCGGTTCCTGATGTCCCGGCTGACCCGCGAACACCTGGAGCACGTCAACGCGGGGGAATACCTGAGACCGGTGTTGGAGGGGCGGGACGCATTCCGGGCGGCGGGGGTGATGACACTGGTCGAGGATGGCGGCGAGACCATCTCACGGCTTTGGGAGATTCTGGCGCGGGAGCTGGAAGGTATTGAGGGCGCAGAGTATTACGGCATCACCTGGTATCCGGTCAGTTGGGAGAAGAGCGGTTTTTTCTACATGGCAGGAGTCGAGGTTACGGCGATGGATAGCGCGAACCCGGCCCTGGTCGTCAAGGCGATCCCGCCGCTAAAGTGTGCCCGCTTCATCCACAGGGGCTCGCGCGGGGATTTGCAGCTTACCCTGGATTATATCTATCAAACCTGGCTGCCCAAGTCCGGTGAGCGCCTGGCCTATCCGCTGGAGATCGAATACTATGGGCAGGATATGAGCGCCGCTTGGAGAGATGCAGAATTGGAGGTTTACATTCCCATTGAGTAAAAAGCATCTGTTGATCTCGCTGAGCGTCCTGGCGATGATAGCGACTATGGCGGTGGTCGTCGTGGTGGTGGTTTCCGCTGGTGACCGAGGTCATAGCCGCTCGGCTATTGGCGTGGTTGACGCCACGATATCTGCCACGAAAGCGGTCACTGTCCATTTGCCGATCGTGCAGGGCGCTTCGCCAGGTCGGTGGCAGCCGTCGCCCGGCACCAGTTGGCAGTGGCAACTGACCGACTTGCCCGTCGATCAGTCGTTCGACGTGGATGTGTACGACATCGACATGTTCGATAACGACGCCAGCACGGTGGCTGCGCTGCACGCCCAAGGGCGCGTCGTCCTGTGTTACATCAGCGTGGGCTCCTGGGAAAACTGGCGCCCCGATGCGGGCCAGTTCCCACCGGAGGTCCTTGGCAACGACTATGAGGGCTGGCCCGGCGAAAAGTGGCTCGATATCAGCCGGATCGACTTGCTGTCGCCCATCATGCGCGCCCGCCTCGACCTGTGCCGGGATAAGGGTTTCGACGGGGTCGAGCCGGACAACGTCGACGGCTATCTCAACGAAACCGGCTTTCTGCTGGATTACCAGGATCAACTGACCTACAACATCTGGCTGGCCGATGAGGCCCACGCGCGTGGGCTGTCCATCGGCTTGAAGAACGACGAGGCCCAGGCAGTCGATCTGGTGGCGTACTTTGACTGGGCGATGACCGAGGACTGCTTTGCCGACGAGTGGTGCGAGGAGATGGCGCCGTTCACCAGTGCCGGAAAAGCCGTTTTCGCCGCCGAGTACACCGACCAGTTCACCACCAACCAGTTTCTCAATCAGGTTTGTCCGCAGGCAGGGGCGATGAACTTGGATGTGATACTAAAGCATAGTGGTCTAGGCGCTTGGCGGCAAGGCTGTCCTTGAAGCAGACGGCTTTGTTTGTAGTCGGCGATTCATCGCCAAGCCAGCGCGCTGAAGGCGCGCACTGCGAGCCAAATTGCCCGCATCACCGCAAAAATCGTCAGGTCTCAACTAAACCACTCGCATTTTCCTCCCAAAATTGAGCAATGGGCGTCAAGAAGTCTGCGCGCGTTCGTGTTATCCTGTGGGCGACGCTGGCCCTGAGGGATAGGACGCTGGCGATCTTTTCACGAGGAAGATGAAATGAGCGAGCAGTTGTTGAAGGAAAAGGTCTATGAGATTTTCCCAGTGGGGTACATCAGACGAAGCGATGGACGGACGACCCTGGAAATTCTAGGGTCCTACGTCCCGGCCTTGAAGGAACTGGACAAGTTCAGTCACGTGCAGGTGTTCTGGTGGTTTAGCGAGTTTGATGATGATATGTATCGCGGGATTATGCAAAGCGAGCACGCGCCCTACGACGCGCCGGTTTTGGGCATGTTCGCTTGCCGTTCGCCCGTGCGCCCGAATCCGATCGCGCTGACCACGGCCGAGATACTGAACGTCGATCCCGAGAAGGGCGTGGTCGAGATCGTCAACATCGATGCCTTTGACGGCACGCCCGTCGTCGACCTAAAGCCCTACATCCCGGTTTGCGATCGGGTGGAGAGCGTGCGCGTCGGCGAGTGGGCGGCCGACTGGCCGCAGTGGCTGCCGGAGGAAGGGCAGGGGTTGGAGGAATAGGTCAACGGATTCGACGGATTGAACGGAGAGGACCTTGATGGATACGCTATCTGTCACCGTGGTGGATGGGACGCGTATCGCCTACGACGTCACTGGCAGCGGCCGCGGCCGCAGCCGTGCGCTGATGCTGCTGCACGGGGCGGGAAAGACGCGCCGGGATTGGCACAAGCTGGGTTACGTCGAGCGGCTGCAGGACGACTTTACCGTCATCCCGGTCGACGTCCGGGGAACCGGCGACAGCGACCGGTTGTACGATATCGCCGACTATGGGATCGAAAAGATCTGCGAGGATGTGTACGGCGTGGCGGACGCCTGCGAGGTACAGCGGTTCGCCGTATGGGGCTTTAGCTTTGGGGGCAATATCGCCCGCTACCTCGGCGCTTGGTCGGATCGGGTGACGGCTATCGCCGTGATCGGCGTCCCCTTTGGCCCGGCGGTGCACGCGGAATTTGACCGGTTTATCGACGAGTTTCTGAAAAAGTGGGAGCCTGTGATACTTGCGGCCAGGAAGGGCGATGTACCCAAGAGCAAGATCAAAGGTCAGATTCCCGTGCTGGCCGCCTGCTTCCAGGCTATGCGCGATTGGCCCAGCGTCGATCCCGATGAGGTCGGTTGCCCCGCGTTGCTCTTGACCGGCACGAAGAACAAGTCCACGCTAGGGTGGGTGGAAGCAAACCGCGGCGTGCTGGATGCATCCGGCGTACAGACAGAAGTTGTCGAGGGGTTGACCCACGACCAAGAGTTCACAAAGATCGATAGGGTGTTTCCGGTGGTCAGTGCGTTCTTCAAGGATCAGGTGAGGTGATTGCATGGCAGGGCATAGTGATGTGCAGTCATTGATAGATAGGTTGCGGAAGGCTGAAGCCGAAGGGCGCGTCGATGAAGAGTTGATTCACATGCTCGAGTGCCGCGGCCGGGAATGCATCGGCTCGACCTACATCAAGAAGGCAAAGGCCGCGGCCAAGGACGCCAAGGATGACGACGAATTTCTGGACAACCTGGCAAAGACGGTCCGCATGCTCAAGCGGGAGGGCGATGCGGTCTACATGGTCTATCCCAAGTGTTATTGTCACAAGCTGAAGGGGTTTGAGGGAGAGGTGCCGCACAGCTACTGTTATTGCTCCGCTGGTTGGGTCAAGGAGATGTTCGAGCAGACGCTGAGCAGGCCGATAGAGGTGAAAGTGGAGGCATCGGTACTGCGAGGCGACGAGGCTTGTCGGCTGAGGGTGTTGTTGTAGTCTGACCTTTGGCTTGATAGCTGACTCTGCAGGGATGGCTCGGATGGGTCATCCCTGTCACGTTTTTGTGGCTTTTGGCATATAATAGGTACAGCTCATTTAGGAGGACGTGCAAAATGAATACACTCGAAGCGATTGCTGGGCGGCGGAGCATCCGCAAGTTCAAAGATACCTCTGTGCCGGACGAGACGATTGAGGCGATCCTGAACGCGGCCATCCTGGCCCCCTCCGGCAAGAACCGCCAGCCGTGGCGTTTTGTCGTCGTCAAGGAGGATCACAGGGCCGAGATGGTACGCATCATGCGGGCGTCGATCGATCGGCTGGAGGAGCAAGGTATCGACATCGGCAGCAGTAAGTGGACGGCGAAGGTGATGGAGCAAGCGCCGGTGACCGTGTTCGTGTTCGATGCCCATACACCGCGCGAAAAGCTCCCTTGGGAGGGCGGGGGAGACCTGGTCAACGTGCAGTCGATCGGGGCGGCGATCCAGAATATGCTGCTGGCCGCGCTTGACTTGGGCCTGGGAAGCCTCTGGATCTGCGACGTGCTCTATGCCTACGACGCCCTGTGTGACTGGTTGAATCAGGAGCACCAGATGATCGCCGCGATTTCTTTCGGGTATCCCGACGAACAACCGGGCCCGCGCCCGCGCAAATCCGTGAGCGAAGTGACGACGTGGCTGCCGTAGAATTGCTCATATAGAACGGGCGTGCTATAATGTGGGTACCCCTTGGTTTTCGGGTTGTGAGTGAGCATAGCGAACAAACTTTCTAAATTCCTGCCATTTTCTTGCAAAATATGACGCACCCTGACAGGTATCTGTGGTATACTGGGTGCGTCTGGATAAAAAAGACCCGAAGGGTTTTGCGAAGCTTTCTGCGTGAGGTTGTTCGTTCCAATTAGCCGCAGGGTCTGTTTCAAAACTATCCTCAAACCCTTCGGGTCTCGTGCTGTGAGGTAACTTGATGTTTCCTGAAGAAATTCTCATCCGTGGGGCCAAAGAACACAACTTGAAGAACATCGACGTGCGGCTGCCACGCTTCAAGCTGGTAGTCATTACCGGGGTTTCGGGTAGCGGTAAGTCGTCGCTGGCCTTCGATACGCTCTACGCCGAGGGGCAGCGGCGTTACGTCGAGTCGCTTTCCTCCTACGCGCGGCAGTTCATCGGCCAGATGGAAAAGCCCAAGGTCGATTTCATCGGCGGCCTGAGCCCGGCCATCGCCATTGAGCAGAAGGCGGTCAGCCGCAACCCGCGCTCGACGGTGGCGACGGTGACTGAGATTTACGATTACTTGCGTGTGCTCTTTGCCCGCGTGGGCACGCCTCACTGCCCTGAGTGCGGACGCGAGGTGCACGCCCAGTCGGCGCAAGAGATCGTGGAGCAGGTGGCGGCGCTACCGCCGTCCACGCGCTTCCAGGTGCTGGCCCCCCTGGCGCGCAACCGCAAGGGCGCCTTCCGCGATACCTTTGCCCAGGCCCGCGCCGATGGCTACGCCCGCGTGCGCGTCGATGGCGAGGTGCGCGGGCTGGACGAAAAGATCAAGCTGGACAAGAACAAGAAGCACGACGTCGAACTGGTGGTGGACCGGTTGGTCGCGCCGGAGGACGCGGGGGAGCGGGATGCGTTCGTCACGCGGTTGACCGACTCGGTCGAGACCGCCTTACGCGCGGGAGAGGGATTGGTCATCATCGACCGGGGCGCTGGCGAAGATTGGCTGCTCTCGGAACTGAACGCGTGCCCCGTCTGCGGCATCAGCTTCCCCGAACTGACGCCTGCCATGTTTAGCTTCAACTCGCCGATGGGCATGTGCCCCGAGTGCAACGGCCTGGGCACCAAGGTGGAGTTCGACCCGGAGCTGTTCTACAATCCAGACAAGACGCTGCACGAGGGCGGCATGCGTGCCTGGGGAGAGCTGACCAAGAAGAAAAAGAGCGGTACGTACCAGGCGGCCAAGCAGATTGTGGAGCAGTTTGGGCACGATCTGGACACGCCGTGGCAGGAGCTTTCGGAAGAGTGCCAGAACGCCATCCTGTACGGCGGCGCCAAGATTGTCTGGCGGTGGACGAACGAGCGCGGTCAGGGGCAGCACGAGGGGGTGAGCGAAGGGGAGGTGAACTTGATCCGCCGCCGCTATCATCAGACCAAGTCGGATTGGACGCGCCGCTGGTATGCCACCTTTATGAGCCAGCAGCCATGTTCGGTGTGCCACGGCCAGCGGCTGCGCCTCGAGAGTGGGGCGGTGACCATCGGCGGCAAGACCATCATCGAGGCCACGGCGATGTCCATCGGCGAGGCGGTAAAGTGGGTGGAAGGGCTATGGTCGCAGTTGACGTCGGAGCAGATGGAGATCGCAGAAGAGGTATTGAAAGAGATCGGCGAACGTCTCCAGTTTCTGCTGAACGTGGGTTTGCACTATCTGACGCTCGACCGCTCCGCGCCGACGCTTTCGGGTGGGGAGGGCCAGCGCATCCGGCTGGCCAGCCAGATCGGCTGCGGGCTGACGGGCGTGCTCTACGTGCTCGACGAGCCGTCCATCGGCCTGCACCAGCGCGATAACCGCCGTCTGCTCGATACCCTGGAGCGGCTGCGCGACATGGGCAACACCGTCCTCGTGGTCGAGCACGACGAGGAGACGATGCGCACCGCCGACTGGCTGGTTGACCTGGGGCCCGGCGCGGGCGTGGGCGGTGGCTGGGTGGTGGCCGCTGGCCCACCGCAGGCGATTTTGGACGATCTCAACTCGCTGACCGGGCGCTACTTGCGCGGCGATTTGGTGGTCAGTTCACCCAACGGACAGCGCAGGCCGACCAACGGCAAGTGGCTCACGATCGTCGGTGCCCAGCAGAACAACCTCAAGAACCTGACGGTGCGCTTCCCGCTGGGGCTGTTTACCTGCGTCACGGGAGTCTCGGGCAGTGGCAAGTCGTCGCTGGTGGCGCAGACGCTTCACCCGGCACTGGCACGGGAATTGCACCGCGCGGAGCAAAAGCCCGGCAAGCACGAGCGCCTCGAAGGGCTGGAGTACGTGGACAAGGTGATCAATATCACCCAGTCGCCCATCGGGCGCACGCCGCGCTCCAACCCCGCCACCTACGTGCAGGTGATGGGCCACATCCGCGAGCTGTTCTCCCAGGTGCCGGATGCACAAACGCGGGGCTATGAGCCGGGACGTTTTAGCTTTAACGTCAAGGGCGGGCGTTGTGAGGCGTGCAAGGGTCACGGCAAGAAAAAGGTCGAGATGCACTTTTTGCCCGACGTGTGGGTGACGTGCAACGTGTGCAAGGGCACCCGTTTTAACCGGGAGACGCTGCAAATCCGTTACAAGGGAAAGAACATCTCCGACGTGCTCGACATGGACGTGGACGAGGCGCTCGACTTTTTTGGCAACGTGCCCAAGATCAAGCGCATCCTACAGACGCTGGCCGACGTCGGGCTGGGGTACGTCAAGCTGGGGCAGAGCGCCACAACCCTCTCCGGCGGCGAGGCGCAGCGGGTCAAGCTGGCCAAGGAGCTGGCGCGCGTCTCCACCGGCGATACGGTCTACATTCTCGACGAGCCCACCACCGGCCTGCACTTTGCCGACATCCAAAAGCTGCTGGACGTGCTGCACCGTCTGACCGACGCGGGCAACACCGTCATTGTCATCGAGCATAACCTGGACGTGATCAAGACCGCCGACTGGCTCGTCGACCTGGGGCCGGAGGGTGGCGACGAGGGCGGGCGCATCGTCGCCGAGGGAAGCCCGGAGGAAGTCGCAAAGATGAAGGGAAGTTATACGGGACAATTTTTGCGGAAGGTGCTTTAGAACATGGAAATCGAATATGATGTGTTGAAGGAAGAGGTGATCCGGTTCCTGGACAAGCACAAGATTCTGTTTCTGGCGACGAGTGCGGACGACCGGGTGACGGCCAGGGCGATGAGTTGCGTCCACGTGGGACTGGAGGTATATTTCCAGACCAGTAAAAAGGCGGACAAGTTCGCCCAGCTCGCCAGAAATCCGAACGTCGCGTTATGTGCTGCCAATATAGCCATCGAGGGGATGGCGACGATCGGCAAGCATCCATTGGACCCGGAGAGCGAGCAGTTCATCAAGCTGTACAAAGAGCACCACTTGGGTTCCTTCAATGCGTATTCTCGCCTGGAGAGCAACGTCGTCATTCGCGTCGATCCGACGCTGGTCGCGTTCTGGAAATACGATGACGGGGACAAGCCTTATCGGGAGATCTTGCACGTCGGTGAAGGTAGGGCGGAGCGAGAATCCGTCGAGTCGTGTCTGTGAGTTAGGTAGAGCGGAGGTGTAAAGATGGATGAGATCATAAGAGGCGATGGCAATGAGGAATGGGCCTATTCAGGATATGTGGTAGCTGGAGATTTTGTCTTTTTAAATTTCTGTGTAGGCAATATTGGCAAATCAGTAGAAGAACAGGTTGAGGGCGCTTTGGATAACATGGCTGAGCGATTGAAAATGGTTAACTTGACGCTCGATGCTGTGATAAAGCTTGATATTCTCTTGAGGGATGTGTGGAATATTCCCATCATGGAAAAAGTCTTTAAGCGCAGGCTCAAAGGAAATTATCCGGCACGAAAGACAATATCGACGGATTTCGCCCACGTTGGCGGTCCCGATGGCCTACATGTCCAGATAGACGGTATCGCCTATAGGGGAAAACGGGAGAACTAGGTCTGCGTTGGAGGATATGAAAATGAAACTCGCAGGAATATGCCTTATCACGAAAAATGTTCTTGTCCTGGTTGATTTCTACACAGAGGTGCTCGGCGTCAAGGCCGAGGGTAATGATGTTCACGCCGAGTTGGATACCGATGGGGCGGGCATAGCCATATTTTCAATCGAAGGGATGGAAGGTATGGCACCGCTTTCTACGCAGGGGGCCGGTTATGGTAGCTTTACCACTATGTTTGAAGTGAAAGACGTCGATGCAGAATATGAGAGACTCAAAGCGTTGAATGTTGAATTCGTAATGCTGCCGACAACACATCCCTGGGGGGCCAGGTCCTTCTGGTTTAGAGACCCCGATGGCAATATCGTCGATTTCTTTGCCAATCTGGCAGAGTAATTGTTGTGGGTCTGTGGTAGGGGGTGGGCTGAAAAAGATGGACTATCGAAAACTGTGTCTGAAACGGCAGACCGAGTTGCGCCAGACAATGGCGCGTCCGGAACGGCATGACGAAGCGATCCGATTGTTTTTGAGTCAGCACGCCATGCTTCACTCGGCCAGGATGGCTGGGACTGAGCCCTGGTCCTTTGAGAATGAGGTCCTGGACAATATGGCCGAGGAGCAGATACGACGCGTCCCGCAGAACTGCGAGCATTCGGTAGCCTGGCTCATCTGGCATATTGCCCGGTGTGAGGACGTCACGATGAATTTGCTGGTAGCTGGCAGTCCTCAAGTGTTGAACCAGGATGGCTGGTTTGACCGGATTAAGACGCCGATCTGTCATACCGGTAACGAAATGGACGAGGCGGGCATAGCCGAATTCAGCGCCACGGTTGATATTGAGGCTCTGCGGGCCTATCGTGTGGCCGTGGGCCACCGGACGCGGGAGATCGTCGAGCAGCTTGGGCCGGAGGACTTGCTGCAGAAAGTCGATCCTGCTCGCCTGCAACGGGTGTGGGATGAGAAGGCTGTGGTTGAGGCGGCGAGTGGCATAGTCGATTACTGGGGCAAACGCAACGTAGCAGGACTGTTGCTGATGCCAGCCACCCGGCATCACATCATCCATTTAAACGAAGCGTTAAAGCTAAAGCGGAGACGCCAATGAATAGGGTACACGTCGTCACACTGGGCGTAAGTGATATGAATCGGGCGTTGAGGTTTTACCGGGATGGCTTGGGGTTCAAGACCTCGGCCAGAGGAGAAAACCCGCCTATCGTCTTTTTCCAGAGTGATGGCGTTACCCTGGCGCTTTGCCCCCGCGACGGCATGGCCAAAGACATCAGCCAGGAGAACCCGCCGCAGGGGGAGGGCTTTGCTGGTGTCACGCTGGCCTACGTGGCTAGGGAGCAAGGCGAAGTAGACAGGGTCATGGAATTGGCCGAAAGGGCCGGGGGAGAGATCGTCAAGAAGCCTCAGCGGGTGTTCTGGGGAGGCTACAGCGGGTACTTTCGCGACTTGGATGGTTACTACTGGGAAGTGATGTATTGGGAGGACTGGAAGTTCCGCGACGATGGGAGTCTGCTGATCGAATGATGCCGGTCAGATCGCCGAGCGCTGGTCGGCTTACGAGATGATTCAGTCCTAGAGAAAGGACGGGTGTTATGACTACTGTCAAACCCAAAAGCAAAGCCAGGGTCATCGAGCGTCTGCACACCGAGCGGCGGCGATTGGAGGCCAATTTGGCCCGCCTAAGCCGCGAGGACATCCTCCGGCCCAATACGATGGGTGAGTGGTCGTTCAAGGACGTGTTGGCGCACCTGGCGCACTGGGAGAGCTTTTTGCCGGATTGGATCGCGGCCTCCCGGCGCGGCGAGCATGTGGAGACTCCTGCTCCGGGTCTGACCTGGAAAGACCTGGACATTCTGAACCAGCGCATTTACGAGGAACACTGTGCCCAATCGCTCGAGGGTGTGCTGGAACACTTTCGGACCACCCATGCCCAATTTATGGCGCTGGCGGAGAGCTTGACCGAAGAGGAAGTGCTCACGCCTGGTTATTATGCCTTCACCGGCGATGGTGCGCTCTACGACTGGTTGAACGCCTACGCACTCCACGACCTGTGGGGCAAAGACGAAATCCGCAAGTGGATCAAGGCACAAGGGAGAGATGAGTGACCCCATCCGGCTGAGAGAGTTTCAGGGTGTGGAACGGACGGGGTTTGACGGGATCGCGCCGCTGCCCAAGAAGGTCAGTTCCACGATTGCCAACGCAAAGCGGCTGCCGCGAATTGTGGAATATTGAGTGTATCGAGCAGGAGGATAAGATGAGCCAGACATTTGAGCACTGTGACATGGCTGGGTCGGTATTTCGCGACGTCAACCTGGGCGGCGCGACGTTCGAGAACGTGAACCTAGCCGGGGCGACAATTCGTAACGCCAACCTGGCCGGGGTTACGATTCGCAACGCCAACCTTGAAGGTTTCCGCATCGAGGACGCCAACATTGAGGGGCTGATGGTGTTTGGCTTCCGCGTTGACGAGTTGATCGATGCCGAGTGCGACCGACGCGATCCTGAGCGGGCGCGGCTCAAGATGCGCAACCTCTGCGATCCTGAAGCTGTGCACGAGGTGATGGCGCGGCTCGATGAAATCCGCGCCGCTTTTCGCCAACGGCTGCGCGCGACGGATGTCAGGCTGCTGGCGGCGCGTCCCCGTGCTGACGAGTGGTCGGCGCTTGAAAACGTGCGCCACATGCTGTTCGCTGAAGACTTGTACCTCAATCGCCTCATCTTGCAGAACGACAAGCCCTGGAACAGGCTGGGCTTGCTCCCCGAATTTCTGCAGTCCCGGGATGGGTATGAGGACGTGGGTTGTGAACCGAGCAAAGACCTGGAGACTGTGTTGGCGGCGTGGGACGCTGTGCACGCCGACATGCAGGCCTTCCTGGCCGATCTGACGCCGGAGAGGCTGCAAAGCCCAACCAGGAACCTGGATGGTGAGCTCAGTGGGACAGTTGGCGGGATTCTGCAGGGCTTGACTCGGCACGACCTCAAACACATTCGCCAGGCTGAGGCGGCGCTTGCGGCATTGGAGCAAGCGAGATGATCGAGCTACCCGAAGCGTTAGTTGTCGCTCGACAGATGAACGAGGTGCTCGCTGGAAAGCGGATTGCGTACGGCAATCAGGGAAACACGGCCCACAAGTTTGCGTTTTCTAGCGGCTCGTCAACGGAGTATGAGGAGATATTTCGAGGTAGGCGGATGGGTGAGACCGAGGGACACGGCTCTGCTATCCTGGCGTCCATTGAGCCGGATTACGTGCTCGTGCTGGGCGGCGGGGGTGAGAGAATCCTCTTTCACCAGGAGGAGCGCACATTGCCCAAGAAGCACCATCTCCTGCTTCACTTTGAGGACGGCACCTGCCTGACGGTCACCGTGCAGGGATGGGGGAACACCCTGCTTCTGCCGCAGGCCGAGGCCGGCGCGCATCGTCACGTCCAAAAAGACCGGATTCCTCCGTTGGATGATGCCTTCACGTGGGACTATTTTCAGCAACTCTTTAGCCTAGCAGCCTGTCGGAGAGGAATCTGTGTTGACTTTCCGCCGACGATTTTTCATACGATTTGCCAATAGGATGCAACACTTGCAACTGAATCCACTATATTGCTTGCGAAAATGGCCTCTTGCT
>Ga0315548_1000471_pt1 | contig 37376 bp, 33 predicted proteins | sample SalMarSW160110MG_2_FD_202540 | JGI IMG/M metagenome (GOLD analysis project Ga0315548, IMG submission 202540) | Salt marsh sediment microbial communities from the Plum Island Ecosystem LTER, Massachusetts, United States - Salt Marsh Sediment SW1601-110 ... | reverse complement strand
CAGATCCAGGCCATACCGCTGAAGACCTACGCGGTTGCCTAGAAACGAGGCGAGTACGGCTGAGGGAATCTATTGGAAGCCATGCTTCGTGTATGATCAGTTTCATAATTGCACCACAAGTCTATTGATTCCTGGGTAGACGGTGGAGATCCCTGTCAAGTCTCGTTGGCGCGCGAGTTCTGTGTTGAGTGAGAAAAGGCACTCCTGTCCTGCTTGGTCTGGCAGTGCGCATGCTTTCGAAACCTTAAAAATCGCCGCAGATACTAGTCAAAGACAAGGAATTGTTGTATAATATGGGCAATTGTGGGGCGAAGTGGGGCAAAGTGGGTGAGCTACCCTGTCTGAGTCCCCATTTCTGTTCCTGTGTGGGAGAGTGCATCGTTATGTTCTTGGGAGAGTTTGCCCACACCATTGACGAGAAAGGGCGCTTGACTATACCTGCCAAGTTCCGCGCCGATCTGACTGCGGGCCTTGTCGTCACCCGTGGCATCGATTCTTGTCTGGTGATTTACCCCATGGAGGAGTGGAACAAGTTGGCGGAGAAGGTGAGCGGTCTGCCGGTGACTGACCGGCATGCTCGTGCTTTCCGCCGTTTTGTTTTTGCAAATGCCTCCGATGCTGCTCTCGACAAGCAGGGCCGCGTGCTGATTCCTCCCCGTTTGCGAGAGTATGCGAGTCTTGATGGTGATGTCGTCGTCACTGGCCTGGATACCCATATCGAGGTCTGGAACCCCGGCGCCTGGGGCGAAGAACGCGGGCGCGTCGAGGGATACGATGCAGATATCGAGGGATGGGCTGTTCTGGGGATCTGAACGGTACAGCCCCTTATCCCAGTTGGCGTTCCAGTGAACCCGGCGTGCGGCAAGAGAGCAGAATGGAGAGGAATCACGTCGCTGTTCTTTTCCAAGCGGTGCTCGATGGCCTGCAGATCAGGCCAGGCGGTCGCTACATAGATGCAACGGTAGGAAGCGGTGGACATGCGTCTGGGATACTGACGGCCTCGTCTCCTGATGGACGTCTCTTAGGTCTGGATCGGGACTTGGCGGCGTTGGAGGTGGCTGGCGCACGGTTGGCCTCTTGCGCCGGGCGGGTTGGGCTTGTACATAGCTCTTTCAGTCAACTGGCAGAGGTCGCGCGAGCTCACGGCTTTGTCCCCGCAGACGGGGTTCTATTCGACCTAGGACTCTCGTCGCTTCAACTGGCTGACCCTGGGCGGGGCTTTGCCTTTATGGTAGATGGGCCGCTTGATATGCGTTTCGATCCGCAAGCGGGCGAGCCTACGGCCGCTGACTTGGTGAATACGCTGTCGAGTGAGGAGTTGGCCGTGCTTCTGGCCCGCTACGGTGAGGAGAAGCGGGCGCGCTACATCGCAGAAGCTATCGTCGCTGCGCGCCCGCTTCACTCCACAGTGGAGCTAGCTGCCGTCGTCGAGCAGGCGGTGAGGAGCGTCCCGGGTCGATCGGGGGATCGATGGGATCGTATCCATCCAGCTACGCGCACATTCCAAGCGCTACGCATTGCTGTGAACGATGAGTTGGTGGCAGTTGGGGCAGCGTTGCCCCAGGCTGTGGAGGTTCTGTCGCCTGGCGGCCGATTGGCGGTGATCAGTTTTCACTCGCTGGAAGATCGCATCGTCAAGCGCTTCTTGCGCCAAGAGAGTCGCGATTGTATCTGTTCGCCGGAGATGCCGGTTTGTACCTGCGAGCACCGGGCCACACTGCGGTTGATCACGCGCAAGCCGATCCGCCCGGCGGCCGAGGAAGTTGTCGCTAATCCACGGGCTCGTTCGGCACGGTTGAGGGTGGCAGAGCGGATAGGATGAGAGGACGGATGTGTCCAGTTTCATGCAGTGGGTGACGCACGGTATCAAGCGGGGGCGGTTCGAGGTGAGCCGTCGCACGGCTCTTGACCTTTTTGCGGTCGTATTTGTCCTGACGCTGGTGGCTGTGCTCTATTTGATGTTGGTCAGTCAGACTGCGGCGCGAGGCCGCCGGATTGAGCAACTAAGGCGCGATCTGGCTTGGTTGGAGAAAGAGAACGAACACATAGAGGTTCAGATCGCCGACGAGAGTTCGATTTCAAGCCTGGTGAGGCGGGCTGTAGAGAATGGCTTCATACAGGTTGGGCAGGTGGAATACGTGTATCCGACGGGTGAGGAGCCGTAAGGGGTGTCCTGATGGGTGAAGGACCACGGCGGCGACTGAGGCTGGTTAGCATCATGCTGGCTGGGTTTGTTCTTGTGCTCGTAGCCCAGTTGGTACAGGTGCAGATCATCAACCATGGCTTCTACTCAGCCTGGGCCTTGGAACAGTACAAGCAGCAGGTCATCATCGTCGAGCCGCCACGGGGGGTGATCCGTGACCGGAACGGGTACTTGCTGGCGGGGAATTCGGTGATGTATTCGATCGAGGCTGATACCCGCTACGTGAAGGACGTGGAAGAACTCGCGGCGGAGTTGGGGGTGCTTCTGCCCATGCCGGTGGTCGAGATTGAGCGGTTGCTGAGCTCGAGCGACGATCCGTGGGTAGTGATCGGACCACCGGTGTCGAAGGAGGTGGGGGAGCAAGTTGCATCGCGGGGTCTATCAGGGATCACTGTCCGCTCCTTGTGGACAAGGGAGTATCCTGAAGGTCGCCTGGCGTCGCACGCGCTTGGTTTCTGCAATGCCGAGGACAAGTGCTTCTACGGCGTGGAGGCGTTCTACGATTCGATCCTGAGGCCCGATGAGACGGAGAAAGAGACGGACCCGGTGGATGAGGAGGTCTTGTGGGCCGGACCTCCCGTCGTGTTTCCCAAACCTGGGGCTGATCTGGTGCTGACGCTCGATCGCGCCATCCAAATGATGGTGGAGGAGGAGCTGGCGCGAGCGGTGCAGGAATACCAGGCTGATGGTGGCACCATCATTGTGATGGACCCCCGCACCTTCGGAATCCTGGCGATGGCCAGCCTGCCCGATTACGACCCGGGACGATACTATGAGTCCTTCGGCGGGTCGCTGCCACCATTCGAGGATCCGGCGGTGAGTCAACAGTATGAGCCAGGGTCTGTTTTCAAGGTGATGACGGTAGCCGCCGCGCTTGATTCGGGGCTGGTAACGCCGGAGACGATCTATTACGACCAGGGTGAGATCGAGGTGGGGGGACGGGTGATCAAGAATGCCTCTCGCCGGGCGTATGGCGAACAGACGGTCACCGACATCCTGGTCAAGTCGCTCAACGTGGGGGCGGCTTGGTTGAGCACGCAGATGGGGCCTGACACGTTCTACCGGTATGCGTGGGATTTCGGCTTCGGCCAGCTCACGGAGATTGACCTGGCGGGCGAGGTGCCGGGTCAGGTGTGGCTGCCGGGCGACATCGAGCATTGGCACGATTCCAATCTTGGGACGAATTCCTTCGGGCAGGGGTTGGCAGTCACGCCGCTGCAGATGGTGACGGCATTTGCGACGGTGGCCAACGACGGGGTGCGTTTGCGGCCCCACATCGTGGAGCGGCGTATCGATCCCGATGGCGCGGTCTTTTTCTCCCAGCCGATGACCGAGGCACAGCCGATTTCGCAAGAGACGGCGCGCCAACTGACGGAGATGATGGTCAGGGTGGTGGAGGAGGGAACTCCTGCGGCCAGGGTGACAGGCTATCGAGTGGCGGGCAAGACGGGGACGGCGCAGATCCCTGTTCCCGGCGGGTACGATAAGGAAGCGACGATCGTCACGTTCGTCGGATTTGGACCAGTGCCCGACCCGGAGTTTGTCATTCTGGTCAGGTTGGATCGGCCGAGGACGTCTACGTGGGCTGAAGACACGGTCGCGGCAGCGTTTTCGCGGTTGGCTTTGCGATTGTTCGTCGTGTTCGGCGTTCCACCTGGAGGCGCGACGGAAGCGGATGGGGGGTAGGTACACAGATGATAACACTGGCAGACGTAATTGAGGGATTGACGGGGATTCGACCGGAAAGGCTGGACGAACCGATTTCAAAGACAGTGATCGACTCTCGGCAGGTTGAGCCAGGTGCGTTGTTCATCGCGCTCAAGGGAGAGCGGTCGGACGGCCACGATTACGTCGCCGACGCGTTGGCGCGGGGCGCGGTGGCGGCCATCGTCGAGCGGCCGGTGAAGGTTTCCAGACTGACAATGGACCTGGCTGATTCTGGCCGGACGCTGCCTGTTGCCTGGTCATTGCCTCTGGTGATCAAGACTGACAATAGCCTGGACGCGCTTCGGCGAGCAGCGGCGTTCTGGCGACGGCAACACGACGTGCGTGTCGTCGGCATCACGGGGAGCGTGGGCAAGACGACGACAAAGGAGTTGACGGCGGCAGTGTTGTCGCGCCGCTACAAGACGCTCAAGAGCGAGGCCAGCTACAATAACGAGATTGGGCTGCCCTTGACGCTCATGCATCTGACGGATGAGCACGAGCGGGTTGTGCTGGAGATGGGGATGTACGACGTGGGCGAGATCGCTGGCCTGGCTCGCATCGCGCAGCCCCAGGTCGGCGTCGTGACTGTCGTCGGGCCGGTGCATCTGGAGCGGGTCAGGTCGATCGAGCGCATCGTGCAGGCCAAGACGGAGTTGGTCGCAGCGCTGCCACCAGCCCCTGATGGTGTGGCGATTCTCAACTATGACGACGAATGGGTGCGGGGGATGGCGCAGGCGACCCAGGCGCGCGTTTTCTACTATGGACTCTCGCCTGAAGCCGATTTGTGGGCGGAGGATATTGAGAGCTTGGGTTTGGATGGGATTCGCTTCCGGCTCCACTGTGGCGACGAGGAGATGTTTGTGAGGATCCCGCTCCTGGGACGGCACTCGGTCCATACCGCGCTTCGTGCGGCCGCGGTAGGGCTGATCGAAGGATTGACTTGGCAGGAGGTCATCGAAGGGCTGCGCGGGCCGTCGGCGCAATTGCGGCTGGTGGCAGTGCCGGGACCGGACGGAGCTACCATCCTGGATGACACGTACAACGCCAGTCCGGCTTCGACCATTGCTGCGCTTAACCTGCTGGAGGAGTTGGGAAGGCGCAAGATCGCCGTGCTGGGCGATATGTTGGAGTTAGGTGATTACGAGCAGGAAGGGCACGAGAAGGTGGGTATGCGGGTGCTGGAAGTGGCCGATGTGCTCATCACGGTTGGGGCGCTGGGGCGCATCATCGGCGAAACAGCGTTGCGTTGGGGGATGCCTGAGGAGCAGGTGCACATCGTCGATGAGAACGCAGAGGCAATCGCTTTGCTGGAGGGAATGGTGACCGGCGATGACGTGATCCTGGTCAAAGGTTCGCGGGCGGTAAAGATGGAGGAGATCGTCAGCGCGCTGGTGAGGAGATAAATGGGGTTTGCACTGATTCTGGCAAGCGTGTCGTTCTTGTTCGCGCTTTTGTGGGGGCCGTTTCTCATCCGCATCCTGCGCCACTATGACATCGGTAAACGTATTCGCATAGACGGGCCACGGGGGCACCAGACTAAACTAGGGACGCCGACGATGGGTGGGTTGATGGTTGTCGGGCCTGTGGTTCTCGCCACGGTGGCGCTCAACATTTACAACCTGATAGGGCGGACGGAGAGCGGGCGCTCGATCCTGGTGCCGTTGGGTGTGATGCTGGCCTATAGCTTCGTTGGTGCGGTGGACGACATTTCTGGCGTGCGAGGCATGCGGCGAGGTGAGGGGCTCACAGCGCGTCGTAAGACGCTGATGGAGGTGCCGCTGTCTCTGGGGATTGCCGTGGTCATTCTGTTGATGGATCTCCAGTTCGCAGGGCAGGTGGGCGTGCCGACAATTCGGGAGCCGGTGCATCTGGGTTGGGCGTGGGCGCCGGTCGCAGCGGTGTGGATTTTTGGCTTTGCCAACGCGATCAATCTGACCGACGGATTGGACGGGCTGGCGGGCATCATCGTCGCCAGCGCTTTCGCCGCCTATGGTGTGATCGCACTCCTGCAAGAGCAGATATACTTGGTGCAGTTTTGCTTCATCGTGGTGGGAGCGTGCTTCGCTTTTCTGTGGTACAACGCGCATCCGGCGCAGATGTTCATGGGCGATGCAGGCAGTCTGGCCTTGGGCGCGACGTTGGCCACCGTGGCTCTGATGACTGGACAGTGGTTGTTGCTACCGCTGGTCGCGCTGGTCCCGGTGGCAGAAACCCTTTCGGTGGTGTTGCAGGTGGCCTATTTTCAGTATACCAAGCGCAGGTTTGGCCGTGGGCGGCGGATCTTTAAGATGAGCCCGTTGCACCATCATTTTGAGCTCCTGGGGTGGTCGGAAACGCAGGTGGTGTGGCGGTTCTGGCTGGTCGAGCTGCTGGCGGCGATGGCGGGGGTCGCGCTGGCGCTACTGGGCAATCCGTGATGGATGGGTTGGAGGCAAACAATGAAGACAGGGCTCTTGTGGTTTGATGACGACCCGAGGAAGGAATTGGAAGACAAGGTGCTGCGGGCAGCGGCGCATTACGAGCGCAAGTACGGGCAGCCACCCGACTTGTGCTTTGTCCATCCGGGTGCGTTCGACAATGGGAATGGCAATGGCAAGCGTGGCAGGCATGGCGACGTCAGGAAAGTGGGAGAGGTGGAGATCCGTCCTGGCCGCTCGGTTCTGCCGCATCATTTCTGGCTGGGTGTGGCGGAAGACAAGCCTCAAGTATCTGGTCTCAAATTTGGAAAGTGAGTGGGTGCTGCTTTGCAAGGGTTGGATTTGGCTGGAAAGAGGATCGTCGTTCTTGGGCTGGCGCGACAGGGCAAGGCGCTGGCGCACTACTTGGCGCAGCATGGGGCCAGAGTGACGGGTTCCGATCTGTGTGATGGAGAGGAGCTGGCCGATACGATCGAGGAATTGGATGGGCTGTCCATCCACTACGTGCTGGGCGAGCATCCGTTCAGCCTGTTGGACGAGGCCGATATGCTGTGCGTCAGCGGCGGTGTGTCCGTCAACATTCCCATCGTCGCGGAGGCGCGGCGGCGAGGGATACTGATTAGCAACGAGGCGCAGATCTTTTTGGAGCGCTGCCCCGCCCCCGTTATCGGCATCACGGGCTCGGCGGGCAAGACGACGACGACGGCGCTGACGGGGGAGATGTGCCGCGCGGCGGGTTTCCGTACTTGGGTAGGCGGCAACATCGGCAACCCGCTCATCGCCGATCTGGACGAGATCAGGCCCAATGACTGGGTGGTGATGGAGCTTTCCAGTTTCCAGTTGGAAGTGATGACGATCAGCCCGCACATCGCGGCGGTGATGAACATCACGCCTAACCACCTCGATCGGCACAAGACGATGGAGGTATACATCGCCGCCAAGCGGAACATCGTCGCCCACCAGAGGGCGGAGGACTTGGCGGTTCTGGGCTACGACGATGCCAACGCGCGTTCGCTGGCTCTGGATACAGCAGCGCATCTGTTGTGGTTCAGCGACGGGGCCGAGGTGGAAGAGGGTGCGTTCAGGGCGAATGGCGAGTTGACGTTGCGGCTGGGAGGCGAGGATCGCACGATATGCCACGTCTCGGAGGTCAAGCTCTTGGGGCGGCACAACCTGCTGAACGTGCTGGCGGCGAGCGCGCTGGCCGGTGCAGCCGGCGCATCGCTGGAGGCGATACGGCAGGTCGTCACGACCTTTACCGGTGTCGAGCACCGGCTGGAGCTAGTGCGGGAGCTGGACGGGGTGCGCTGGTACGATGATTCCATCGCCACCGCTCCCGAGCGCTCGTTGGCGGCGTTGCGCTCGTTCGAGAACCCCATCGTGCTTCTGGCTGGCGGGCGCGACAAGGATCTGCCCTGGGACGAGTTCGCCGGGGAGGCAGTGCAGCGCGTGCGGTATCTGGTGACATTTGGCGAGGCAGGGCCGATGATCGCGCAGGTGGTGAGGAAGGCACTGAGTGCCCCCCCCTCGTCCCCCCCCGTGGGGGGGAAAGAGAGGGGGAGGCTAGAAAGCATCACGCAGGTGGGGACGTTGGAGGAGGCGGTGGAAGTGGCTGCCCGGATGATTCAGCCCGGTGACGTGGTGCTGCTCTCCCCCGGTGGGACCAGCTTTGACGCCTTCCGTGACTTTGCCGAGCGTGGGGATAGGTTTAAGGAACTGGTTCAGCAGTTGTAGATGCGCTTTTCAGGCGTGTCAGAGGGGCGGAGTATGGCAACAGACGCAAGGGCACAGCGCAGGATACAACCGGTAGGACGGGTCAAGTCGAGGCATTTCCACTTTGACTACGTGCTGGTGCTGGCAGTAGCGGCGTTGCTCACCATCGGGTTGATGATGGTATACAGTGCGACCTTCGATTGGTCCTATCAGGAGCACCAGAATTCGTTTCGCATCGCGTCACGGCAGTTCATCTGGGTCGGCCTGGGCTTGGTTGGAATGGGACTGGCTGCTGCCATACCTTACGATTGGTGGCGGCGGGCGGCGGTGCCCGTGATGGGTGTAACGCTGCTGCTGTTGCTCCTGGTGCTCATTGTTGGAGAAGAGGTCTTTGGCGCAAAGCGGTCTTTTTTCAACGGCTCGATTCAGCCGGGTGAGTTGGCGAAGATGACGGTGATCATCTACGTTGCAGCCTGGCTGACCTCCAAGGGGGATCAAATCCGCGACGTGACCTATGGCCTGATCCCATTTGCTGTGCTGATCGGCGTGGTGGCTGGCTTGATCGTGGCGGAGCCGGACGTGAGTACCTCGATATTGATCGTGCTCACTGCGGTGGCGATGTTCTTCTTTGCCGGTGCTGATATTCTTCAGTTGGCTGTGGGGGGCACAGTTGGCGTCGTGACGTTCCTTTTGTTGATCTACCAGTTTCCTCACGCCAAACAGCGCTTGGTGGACTGGGCAACGGTCTGGGGCGACCCGACACGCCTCAACTATCACGTTCAGCAGGCACTTATTGCCATAGGTCGAGGCGGGCTACTCGGCGTGGGGTTGGGGCAGGGAAAGCAAAAGCTGGGGTTCTTGCCAGCGCCGCACACCGACTCCATCTTCGCGGTCTTGGGTGAGGAGCTGGGCTTTTGGGGTTGCATTGCGGTGATCGCCCTGTTCGTGCTTCTGGCCTATCGCGGTTTCAAGATCGCACGGGAGGCTCCAGATGCTTTCGCAGCCCTCATGGCCTTTGGTATCACTTGCTGCTTGGCTTTTCAAACGTTGGTCAACGTTGCCGTGGTCACAGGACTGACCCCCTTCACCGGCACCGTATTGCCGTTCATCAGTTGGGGCGGCTCCTCGATGGTGGCCTCGCTGACCGGGGTAGGACTGTTGATCAGTATCTCACGGGGTAAGCGGATTGGGAAGCACAACAGAGAATGGACGACGAAAAGCTTTCAGCGTGCGGCTCTGGATCGCCGGTGGGGGGACCGGGGGACACGTGTATCCCGGTCTGTCCGTAGTGCAGGCGACGTCCGCACTGGCCGCCGAGCGCCTTGACCGATCGCCGAGCTTCCTCTACGTGGGCGGGAAGGGGAACGTGGAGGAACAACTGGCCGAGCGAGCCGGGTTGCGCTTCGCGGGGGTGCCAGCGGGTGGGATACACGGATTGCCGCCCTGGCGGGTGGCGTGGAACCTGACTAAATTGGCGCGGGGATGGCTGGCCTCGATCCTTCTGGGGCTTCGGCAGCGGCCAGCGGCACTGTTCGTGACCGGGGGGTACGCCAGCATACCGGTGGCGGTGGCGGCCTGGACGTTGCGGGTGCCGATTTTGCTCTATTTGCCCGACATCGTGCCGGGATGGGCGGTGCGTTTCATCGCCCGCCTGGCGACGAGGGTGGCGGTGACGGTGGAGGACGCGGCGGTGCACTTCCCGGCGCGCAAGGTCGTGGTGGCCGGCTACCCGGTGCGGGCCGAGTTTCACGGGATCAACCGGGCGGAGGCACAGGCCTCGTTGGGATTGGAGCCTAAAGAGCCGGTGCTCCTGGTGATGGGCGGCAGCACCGGGGCGCAGGGTATCAACCGGCCGTTCGGAGAGATATTGGAGCGGGTATTGGAGTTGACACAGGTGATACACGTGATCGGGATGATCGACTGGCCATCGGTGCAAGAGCGGCGGGAGACACTGCCGGAAGCGCTGAAGGCCCGCTACCACGTCTACGATTACGTGCACGAGATGGGGAAGGTGTTTGCTGCTGCAGATCTGGCCGTCTGCCGGGCAGGGGCATCCGTATTGGGGGAGCTGCCCTTCTTTGGGCTGCCGGCAGTGCTGGTGCCGTACCCGCATGCCTGGGATTATCAGCGAGCCAATGCCGACTGGCTGGCCGAACGGGGGGCGGCGATACGGTTGGAGCAGGAGCGGCTGGACGAGGAATTGCTGCCCACGCTCCGCCGCCTGCTCGGTGACCGGGAGTCGTTGGCGGAGATGGCGGGGCGGATGCGGTCGCTGGCCCGACCGGACGCGGCGCAGCGGCTGGCAGGTGAGTGGTTGTCCCTGGCGCGGCTCGGCCTCGAAAGGAGGCTGTAGAAGATGGTACCGTTGCACACGGTCTTTGGCGCTCTACTGATTCTCTTTGGCCTGATCGGCGGGTTGCGCGGCTGGGCAAAGGAGCTCATTGTGGCCTTTAGCGTGTTCCTGGCGCTGTTCGTGCAGCACGTGCTGTTGTCCTTTATTCCGCCGCTGCGCGCCCTGTTCGAGAACATGGCCCCGCAGAGCCAGTTCTACACCCGCGCCATTGTATTCATCATCATCACCGTATTCGGATACGCCAGCCCAACCGTCGTTTCCAAGATTGGGGCCAGGGTGGCCCGCGAGCGGCTGCAGGACATCCTGCTGGGGTTCTTCATTGGACTACTCAACGGGTTTCTCATCGTCGGCACGGTCGTCGCTTTTCTCGATATGTCCTACTACGGGGTTCCCGAAGATATGCGGGGCACGCAGCAGAAGGTGGATGACTCGGGTAATCCGGTTCTTGACAAGGAAGGAAACCCGGTGCTAGAGGTTGTCTATTTCCCGGGGGCCAAGGGAATCGGGGGGATCGCGCCGCCAGAGCCCGGTTCCACCTCGGCCAATCTGCTGGCGTTCCTGCCGCCGCGCGTGATCGAGCGCTCGGACGCGATCTTGTACCTGGCAGTGGCGGCGGCGTTCGTGTTCGTGGTCGTGGTATTTCTCTGACGATTGGCGATGACAGCGCAGTTTCGGGACAAACACGTGCATTTCGTCGGCATCGGTGGGGCGGGCCTTTCGGCCATCGCCCGCGTGTTGATGGAACAGGGGGTAAAAGTGTCCGGTTCGGATCTAGTGCTCTCGCGGGTGGCGAAGGCGCTGGCTCGTGACGGAGCCAGCGTCTTCGCCGGGCACCGGGCGGAAAACGTGCAGGGCGCGGACTTGGTCGTCGTCTCCTCGGCGGTGCCTGCTTCCAACGTCGAGGTGGAAGCGGCGCAGGAGGCGGGAGTCCCGGTCGTGAAGCGCCCGGCATTCCTCGGCCAGATGATGGATGGGCAGACGGGGGTGGCTGTGGCGGGCACGCACGGCAAGACGACGACGACGGCGATGATCGCCTCCATCCTGCTGGAGGCCGGGCTTGACCCGACCTTTATCGTCGGCGGCGTGATCGCCGAGATGGAGATGAATGCCCACGCGGGCAGGGGCAATCTGTTCGTCATAGAGGCCGACGAGTACGATCGCACGTTTCTCAGTCTGAAGCCCAAGGTGGCCGTGGTGACCATCGTCGAGCACGACCATCCGGACTGCTATCCGACGTTCGAGGACTTTTTGGCCGCGTTCGAGGAGTTCGCGGCGCTGGTGCCGCCCGATGGGTTGTTGGCAGTCTGCTGGGACGACCCGGTGGCGCGGAGCCTGGGCGAGCGGCGGCGAGAGGCGGGGATGCCAGTGGCTTTCTTTGGGCTGGGGGAGGGGGCAGAGTGGCGGGCCGAGGAGGTGCGCCCCAACTTTGCCGGAGGCGTAGACTTTTTGGCTATACACGGCGGCGAGACGCTGGGACTTGTGCGGCTGCGGCTACCGGGTGCTCACAATGCCTCCAACGCAGCCGCGGCCCTGGCAGTGGCCAATTTCCTCGGCGTTCCCTTCCGGGTGGCGAGGAGCGCGCTGACCGATTTTCACGGCGTGGGGCGGCGTTTCGAGATCAAGGGAGAAGCAGACGGTGTGCTCGTGGTGGACGATTATGCACACCATCCGACAGAGATTCGGGCCACGCTGCAGGCGGCGCGGGCGCGCTTCCCCGATCAGACGTTGTGGGCGGTGTGGCAGCCCCACACCTACAGCCGCACGCGCGCGCTGTTGGACGAGTTCGCGCGGGCGTTCGACCTGGCCGATCGGGTGATCGTGCTGCCGATCTATGCCTCCCGCGAGACGGACACGCTGGGCGTCAGCAGCGCCGACGTGGTGGCGGCGATGGTCCATCCCGACGCTCGCTGGGCCGATTCGCTGGAGGAGGCGCTGGTCTGGCTGGGCACCGAGGTGCGGCCCGGCGACGTGGTGTTGACGCTGGGGGCGGGGGATGGAGACCAGGTCGGCGAGTGGTTGCTTGAGGTGCTGGACGGCGAACAGGCGCAGGTGGTAGCCGTTGGCCCTCAGGTTGCGAAGCAATTGCGCGCCGGGCTGGAGGAGCACGGCAACAACGGCGCGGGAGGACACTAGCGTGAAGGAAACCAAGCAGGGGAAACGGCTGAAGGGGGTGCGCAGGCGCAAGCAGGCCCGCCGGCAGGAGGGGTTCGCCTGCCAGGTGATGGCGTGGAAGATACGCTTGGTGAAGAAGAGAGCGGAGACTTGAGGCTGTAGACAAAGTCTAGGGTGAAGTATGCAGAGCGCTTTCGGTAGAGTTTTTCGAGGATTGCCGGTCCTGGTGACGGGCCACACTGGCTTCAAGGGCTCGTGGCTGTCCATCTGGCTGAACGAGTTGGGGGCCAAGGTGGTCGGTTATAGTGTGGACGTTCCCACCGATCCGAGCAACTTTGAAGCGTCGCGCATGGGCCAACGGATGGTGGATGTGCGGGGCGACGTCCGTGACCTGGATGTGCTCTGCGACGTGATGGAGACATACGAGCCGCAGGTCGTCTTTCACTTGGCGGCTCAGACCATCGTGCGGTCGTCCTACGCTGAGCCGCTGCAGACCTTTGATGCCAACGTAATGGGGACGGTCAGCGTCCTGGAGGCGGTGCGGCGGACCGATTCGGTCAAGGCGGTGGTCTGCATCACCAGCGACAAGTGTTACGAGAATCGTGAGTGGATATGGGGCTATCGGGAGATCGACCGGTTGGGGGGGCACGACCCCTACAGCGCGAGCAAGGCGATGGCCGAGTTGGCGGTCGCGTCCTACCGGCGCTCTTTCTTTGAAGCAAGTGAGTCAAGTGGGTACTCCGTGGGGATTGCCTCGGCCAGGGCCGGAAATGTCATCGGCGGCGGCGATTGGGCCAAGGAACGATTAGTTGCAGACTGTATGTGCGCGCTGATGAACGGCGAACCGATACCCGTCCGTAATCCGTATTCTGTACGGCCATGGCAGCTCGTTCTCGAGCCGCTGAGCGGGTATCTCTGGCTGGCGGTAAAGCTACTGCAAGAGGGAACGCAGTTTGCTGAGGCCTGGAATTTCGGTCCGCCCGAGCACGTGACAGTCAGTGTTGGAGACTTAGTAGAAAAGCTGATCGCGCTCTGGGGGGCGGGCGGGTGGCGGGACCTGAGCGCGGGCCAGGCCGAGGCACCCCACGAGGCCAGTCTTCTCAGGTTGAGCTGGGAGAAGGCGGCGAACCGTCTTGGCTGGCGGCCGGTCTACGGTTGGCAAGAGGCCGCAGCCGAGACGGTGGATTGGTACAAGACGTATCGCGAGCGTGGCCCTGACGCGGACATGTACGACGTCTGTGTTGGCCAGTTGGCGCGATACGTAGATCGTGCCCGTGAGTTGGATGTCGCATGGGCCTCATAACAGATCTGGCAAAGTGTCACTTGCTGGCGTCTCGGCGCGGTGCCGGGAGGGATGGTTATGCAGAGGGATTGGGAAGGATGACGGTTAGCTCCAATCTGAAAGCCCTGGCCAGGGCGCTGGGGAAGCGGGCCAAGCGGGATGAGTCGCTGGCCCCTTACACGGCGATGCGCGTGGGCGGTCCGGCCGACCTGCTGGTCGTCTGCGAGAGCGTGGACGAGGTGGTGAAGGCGGTGGCGCTGGCGCGGAAGCACGAGGTCCCCTGGCTGCTCCTGGGCGGCGGCTGCAACGTTCTAGTAGCCGACGCAGGCGTGCGCGAACTGGTGATCATCAACCGCGCGACGGCCATCGCGTTCAACGGGCGAACGGTGCGGACCGAGGCGGGCGCGCTGCTGGCGGCAGTAGCCCGCCAGTCGGTCGAGCGCGGGATGGCGGGGCTGGAGTGGGCGGCAGGGCTGCCGGGAACCGTCGGCGGGGCGGTGGTGGGCAATGCGGGCGCTTTCGACGGCGACATCGCCAGCGTGCTGCGCAGGGCGGCGGTGCTGGAGCCGGGCGGCGAGGTCGTGGAGCGGCACAGCGAGTGGTTTGAGTTTGATTACCGGCTGAGTCGGATCAAGCGCGAGAAGCCGGGCCGGCGGCAGGTGGTGCTTTCGGCGGTGTTCGGACTGCGACGAGACGATCTAGAGGCGGTGACGGCGCATGCGGAGGAGATTCTGGAGTGGCGCAGGACGCGCCATCCGTCGGGCGCGACGATGGGCTCGACGTTCAAGAACCCGTCTGATAGCCACGCCGGCTATTTGATCGAGCAGGCCGGACTGCGCGGGTGCTTTATCGGCGGAGCTCAGATCTCGGAGATGCACGGCAATTTCTTCATGAACACCGGCGGTGCGACGGCGGCGGACGTGCTGGCGCTGATCGAGTATGCGCGGGCCGAGGTGAAGCGGCAGTTTGGAGTCGATCTGGAGTTAGAGATCGAGTTGGTGGGAGAGTGGTAGTGGCGGGAAAGATGCGCGTGGGTGTGATCTTTGGCGGACGCTCGGGCGAGCACGAGGTGTCGCTGGCCTCTGCCCGGTCGGTGATGGATGCCATCGACGGGGAGAGATACGAGATCGTGCCCATCGGTATCACCAAGGAAGGGCGCTGGATCGCGTCAGGCGATCCGATGAAGGCGCTGGCGGCGGGCGACGCGAGCGCCAGCCAGCCGGTGGCACTGTTGGGGGATCCTTCGCGCCGTGGCCTGATGCGGCTCGAAGACAGGGAGCAGGCCATCGAGGCGACGCGCATGGCGGAATTGGACGTCGTCTTCCCCGTGCTGCACGGACCGTACGGTGAGGATGGCACGCTGCAGGGGCTGCTGGAGTTGGCGGGCATCCCGTACGTGGGAGCAGGCGTGATCGGCTCTGCACTGGGGATGGACAAGGCCATCTTCAAGGACGTGATGCGGGCCCACGGTTTCCCCATCGTGGACGACGTGGTGGTCAAGCGCAGGGAGTGGGATGCGGATCCTGAGGGCGTGATGGATCGGGTCGAGGCGGCATTGAGCTATCCTGTCTTCACCAAGCCGGCCAACCTGGGCTCCAGTGTGGGCATCTGCAAATGCCACGATCGGGCCGGGTTAGCTGTGGGCTTGGCCGAGGCGGCCCGGTACGATCGGAAGCTGATCGTCGAGGCGGCGGTTCCGGCCGCGCGCGAGATCGAGGTCAGCGTGCTGGGCAACGATGACCCAATCGCGTCGGTTCCGGGCGAGATCGTCCCCAGCCGCGAGTTCTACAGTTATGAGGCCAAGTACATCGATGCGGGCGACGAGGCATCGAAACTGATGATCCCGGCGCCCATCTCGCTAGAGGTGACCGAGCGGGTGCGCGGGCTGGCGGTGGCGGTCTACAAGGCCATCGACTGTGCAGGGATGGCGCGGGCCGATTTCCTGCTCTCCGGGGAGACGGGGGAATTATACGTCAACGAGGTGAACACGATCCCGGGCTTCACGTCCATCAGCATGTATCCCAAGCTGTGGGAAGCCACCGGCATTTCCTACCCGGAGCTGATCGACCGGCTGATCGAGCTGGCTATCGAGCGGTACGAGGATAAGGAACGGTCCGAGACGTTGTATCAACCCGCTCTCGACGACCAATGACCGATGTCCAATGACGAAATCTCGCAGACGACGGCGGAACACGCGGAGAGGATTTGAAGCGGCAAGCACCTTTTCCTTGGGCCAGGCGCGGGTGGAGAGGCTACCACGCTCGCGTCGCTGGCTGCGTTTCGCGCCACTGGCGCTGCTGGGTTTGATCGTGGCCACAGTGGCGTGGGTGCTGCTCGACGATCGGTTCTACGTCTACCGCGCCGATGTGGTGGGCACGGTTCGGCTATCTCCCGAGGAGGTCTTTTGGGCCAGCGACTTGCCAGGGCTGCACGTCCTGTGGGTGAACGCCGACAGGGTAGAGGCCCAGATCCTGGAGGCATTGCCGAGCCTGGAGAGCGCCGATGTCTCCTGCGGGCTGCCGGCAAACTGCACCATCACTGTCGTGGAACGGCAGTCGAGGATCACGTGGGACGACGGTGGGCAGTTGTGGTGGGTGGACGCGGATGGCGTTATCTTTCCTTGCCCCCCCTCTGTCCCCCCCAATGGGGGGGAGGAAGGGGGGGGAGGGTGGATAGTGCGGGGACCGTTGCCCAGGGACGAGCAGGGTCGATTGGACGAGCCGGTGCGCGTCGCGCTGGCAGAGTTGTGGGCATCCGGCTTTGAGGTAGGCCAGGTGCTATCCTATGTGCCGACGCGGGGGTTGGTGTTCACCGATGCGCACGGATGGCGCGTGATTGTGGGGCAGGGACCGGGGATGGACGAACGGCTGCGGACGCTGGGGGCAGTGGCGGCTCATCTGGAGGCGCGGGGATTGATGCCCAGGTTTGTGGATGTGCGTTTTCCCGACGCGCCGTATTATTCGCTGACGAACGATTGGTAGGCCGGATTGGGTCGGATTGAGCCAATCGGCTCCGACCCACAAAGAGAGGCGAACCGTGGAACGGACGATCGTAGGCATCGATGCAGGCAGCAGCAAGGTGTGCACCCTGGTGGGCGAGGTGGACGACGATGGCGAGATCAGCGTGATCGGCGTGGGTCTGGTGGGTGCCAAAGGTATGCGCAAGGGCGTGGTGATCAACGTGGCGGATGCTACGGCGTCCATCACCAGCTCCATTGAGGCGGCCGAGCGCATGTCGGGGTACCAGATCGAGCGGGCCTACGTGGGGCTTAGCGGCACGCACCTCTCGTCCCTCAACAGCCGGGGCGTGGTGGGGATCTCTCGCCGGGAGGACGGCATCACGGTGGAAGACGTCGATCGGGTGTTGGATGCCGCGCACGCCGTCGCTGTGCCGCACAACCAGGAGGTCGTGCACGTGATCCCCCGCAGTTACGTGGTGGATGGGCAAGGCGGCGTGCGCGACCCGGTGGGGATGCACGGCTTCCGGCTGGAAGTGGAGGCTCACATCGTCACTGGCTCCACCTCGGCGATCCAGAACTTGGTCAAGTGCGTGGCGGGGGCTGAGGTGGAGGTGGACGAGTTGGTCCTGGCGAGCATCGCCGCCGGCGGTGCGGTGCTGGCCGAGACGGAGCGCGAGATGGGAGTCGTGCTGGCTGACATCGGCGCAGGCACCACGGACATTGCGATCTTTATCGACGGCACAGTATGGCATACGATCACGCTGGGAGTGGGCGGCGAGTACGTCACCGGCGACGTGGCCATCGGCCTGCGGTTGCCGCCGGCCGTCGCCGAGCAGGTTAAGGTGCAGCACGGCCACGCGCTCGCGGCCCAGATACCGCCCGAGGAGCACTTTACCGTTCCGGTCTTTGGCGGGGGGGCTCCCCAGGTCGTGCCGCGTTGGAAGCTAGCAGAGATCGTCGAAGCGCGGGCGGAAGAGATCCTCTCGATGGTGCAGCAGGAGATCAAGCGGTCGGGATACGACGGCTTGCTGCCTGCCGGGGTCGTGCTGTGTGGAGGCACGGCCCAATTGCCCGGTATCCAGGAACTGGGGCGGGATATCCTTGGGTTGCCGGTGCGGACTGGGACCGCTCGGGAACTCCGTGGCCTGGTGGATAGGATTGCAGGCCCCTCCCACGCAGTGGGAGTGGGGTTATTGAGGTGGGGATTGACGACGGATACGCGCCCTCAGCTTCGCAAGCCCGGGCCAAGCTGGGAAGGGCGCTTTCTCCAGTGGCTCAAGGCGTTTCTGCCTGGATGATTGTGATTCATGGGTTTCGTGAGTCTCAAGTCTCGCGTATGACAGAACTTTAGCAAGGTATCGCATCACTCTTGACCAAGGAGGACCAAAATGCATAACCAGATGGAAAGTTTCGCACAGATCCGAGTCGTCGGCGTGGGAGGTGGCGGCAGCAATGCCGTCAACCGGATGATGGCCGAGGGATTGAGCGGCGTTGACTTTATCGCTGTCAACACCGATGCCCAAGCCCTCATGCTCTCCAACGCGCCCAAGCGCGTGCGTATCGGTGACAAGCTCACGCGCGGGTTGGGCGTGGGAGGCGATCCGGAGCTGGGTCAGAAGGCGGCAGAGGAATCTGCCGACGAGCTGTACCAGGTCTTGCAGGGTACCGACATGGTGTTCATCACCGCCGGTATGGGCGGTGGTACCGGCACCGGGGCCGCGCCCATCGTTGCTCGGATCGCCAGGGAGGTTAGCGCTTTGACCATCGGCGTCGTCACCCGTCCTTTCGGTTGGGAGGGGTCGGTGCGATCGGAGGCGGCGCGGCTGGGCGTCGAGCTGCTCAAGGAGGCGGTGGACACGCTGATCGTGATCCCCAACGATCGACTGCTAGAGATCACCGACAAGCGGGTCAGCCTGCAGGCGGCCTTCTCTCTGGCCGACGATGTGCTGCGGCAGGGTGTCCAGGGCATCTCGGAACTGATCACCGTGCCGGGGCTGATCAACCTAGATTTCGCCGACGTGCGGACCATCATGTCCGAGGGCGGCGCGGCGCTGATGGCGGTGGGGCGCGCCGGCGGCGAGAATCGGGCCGTCGAGGCGGTGCAGCAGGCCATCTCTAGCCGGCTGCTGGACATCACCATCGACGGCGCTCGCGGCATTCTGTTCAACATCACCGGCGGACCAGACCTGAGCCTGTTCGAGGTCAACGAGGCGGCCTCGATCATCAAGCAGACGGCGCACCCGGACGTGAATCTCATCTTTGGGGCCGTCATCGACGAGAAGATGAGCGACGAGGTCCACGTCACTGTCGTTGCGACCGGCTTCGACAATGCGGAGCCGCGTCCGCGCGCGGCGCGCGTGGCAGCCGCCACTGCCGAGCTGGTCGAGTTCCCGGTGCCCACCTTCGATAAGGAAGATCTGGAGATACCTGCCTTTCTGCGCCGTCGTGGCTAGGCTGGGGGGTGGCTTGCACAGAAACCGGTCGAGGCGAAGGAGCTTCAGCATGCTATCTGGCGCTGAAGCGGGCGTCGCGAGTTGCAGCACTGTGTGGTGGTTGATGCTGGCATGACGGATCTGGTTGAGACGTTACGGCGGTATGGGGAGGAGAAAGCGCTCTCACCGGGCGAGGTATTGGTCCGCCAGGGCTCGGTGAGCGACGGCGTATACTACCTCAAGTCAGGGCGACTGGGAGCCTACCGGGAGGAGCCGGACGGCTCGTATTTCCTGACAGGGATCGCGCCGGGCGATTGGGTGGGTGAGATCGCGTCCGCCAGCGGGGGGCCCCGTACGGCCACAGTGAAGGCTGAGGAAGAGTCGCTCGTCGTGCATCTGTCTGAGGTTGATTTTCGCTGCATGTTGCAAGAGTCGCCGGCGCTGGCGGCGGCAGTCGTCAGCCAACTGGGTGGACGGCTCACCGCCGCGGATGTGGCCCGTGTCTCGCTTGGGCGGGGGTACCGGCGGACTCTGGATCGGGTCGAGGCGCTGAGCTCCGAGAAGGTGCGGCTGGAGGAATTCCTGCGCCTGCGGGAGGAGCTGGCCGATATGATCGTTCACGATCTCCGCAATCCCCTGGGGGTGATCGTTGGCGGCCTGAACATGCTTGGGCGCGTGGAGGTCGCTGAGGGTGACGCGGAGTACGTGGCCGCGGTGTTGAGGACGATGGAGCTATCGGCGCGGCGAATGCAGCGCTTGGTGGAGACGTTACTGGACATCGCCCGTCTGGAGGAAGGGGCCATGAGGCTTCAGACCGTGGCGTTGGATCTGTTCCCCTTGGTTGAAGAGATAGTGGACGAAGAACGTTCGCTGGCGGAAGGGAGGGGCGTGACACTGGAGAACCGGCTGCCCGCCGGCCTGCCCGCCGTCATGGCTGACCGTGACATCCTCCAGCGGGTGTTGGTCAATCTTCTGGACAACGGTGTCAAGTTCACGCCGGCCGGAGGGCGAGTGTGGGTAGAGGCCCAGGCGGAGGCCAAGGATGTGCAGATAGCTGTCGTGGATACCGGCTCTGGAGTTCCTGAGGAGGAGAGGAGCCGCATCTTTGAGAAATTCACCCAGGCGCAGCGGCAGCCTGAGGTCAGGAGGGGGGCAGGGCTTGGGTTGGCCTTTTGCCGGATGGCCGTGGAGGCTCACGACGGGCGCATCTGGGTCGAGGATGGTCCGCAGGGGAAGGGGAGTCGCTTTGTTTTCACCATTCCCCACAGTGCTGGGGGATGATGGTGCTGCGCGGCTGATTGGGAGATGAGGGTGCGACGCGCCCTCCTACTGTCCGGGTAACCACTCAACCCCCTCTCTATGCCTTACCCTTTCTGTTCGAGTGAGATTTTAAGGTTATGCCCCCGAATTCGTTTGTGCGGCGGGTGAGTGTATGGTATAATCTCTGCGTGTAGAGAGCCCCCAGATATGCGGTTTCTGCGTCTGGCGATCCCCATATCTGGCGTTGTTATTCCCTCTGTCCCGGGAGGCTAAGACGATGAGATGTCCCTATTGTGGCAGTGCTCGCACACGTGTAATCGACACGACTCGCGGTGCGCGGGGCATTCGTCGTCGCCGCGTCTGCCGGGATTGCGAGCAGCGTTTCAGCACTGTAGAGCGAGCTATCTTGACCACCCCCCTGGTGGTCAAGCGCGACGGCCAACGGGAGGAGTTCGACCGGGAGAAGCTGGTTTCTGGTTTGCGTACAGCCTGTGCGCGGCGGCCTGTCTCGGCCGACGACCTGGAACGGCTGGTGGATCGAGTCGAAGGGCGGATTCGCGAGTTGGGGAAGACCGAGATCCCCAGCCGCGTGATCGGCGATCTGGTTATCGAGGAACTCAAGGCGTTGGATCCGGTTTCCTATATTCGCTACGCTATCGTCTACCTCGGATTGGAAGACCTGGATGCGGTGCGAGCGGAGATCGATAGGCTATTGGGAGAACGGGAATAGGGCGGACATTGCTCTGTAGTTTTCAATGGAGGGATTCCCATGCTAGATGTCGCTGAGTCGATCAAGTCTTCACCGTCTGGCCGTCGGGATGGGGTGGGCTCCAAGCTGACCGAAAATGCTATGGCCGTTCTGGAGCGCCGTTACCTGCGCCGAGGGGCGGATGGGCGGCCGTCTGAGACGGTCGAGCAGATGTTCCGGCGCGTGACCTCTCACGTCGCCGCAGTCGAGGCAGTGTGGGGCGGGGATGTGGCGGCGGTGGGGGATGCTTTCTACGACCTGGTAACCAGCCTGCGATTCATGCCCAACTCCCCCACGTTCACGGGCGCAGGCACACCCCTGGGACAGTTGGCCGCGTGTTTTGTCCTTCCCGTCTCGGACGACATGGGACGGGACGAGGACGGTATTTTCCAGACGTTGCGTAACGCAGCCCTCATCCAGCAGACCGGCGGCGGGACGGGCTTTTCTTTCTCCCGCCTCCGCCCCAAGGGGGCCATGGTGCGCAGCAGCGGCGGCCAGGCGACCGGGCCGGTGGGCTTTATGCGTGTCTTCGACGTCGCCTCAGAGATCGTCAGCCAGGGCGGCGCGCGGCGGGGTGCGAATATGGCCGTGTTGCGGGTGGATCACCCCGACATCCAAGAGTTTATCCGCTGCAAGACCAGCGAGAGCGCCATCACGAACTTTAACATCTCCGTCGGCGTAACCGATGTGTTTATGCGGGCGGTCGAGGCGGATGATACCATCGAATTGGTCAATCCCCAGGATGGCACGGTGTGGAAGACGGTCAGGGCGCGGGAGCTTTACGACGAGGTCGTCGCCGGAGCTCACTGCAACGGCGAGCCGGGGATGCTGTTCCTCGATACGGCCAATCGGGAAAATCCCTGTCCGCACCTGGGCGAGTACGAGGCGACCAACCCTTGCGGGGAGCAATGGCTGCTTCCCTACGAAAACTGCTGCCTGGGGTCGATCAACCTGGCGCAGCACGTGAGCTGCGGTAACAACGGCCACCCCTCGGTGAATTGGGAAGGGCTGCGCGAGACGGTCGGGATGGCGACCCGTTTTCTCGACAATGTGGTCGATGCCAACGGGTATGTGCCAGCGGTGCCACAGCTCAGGGAGGCGGCGCACAGCACCCGCCGCATCGGGCTGGGCGTCATGGGATTGGGCGACCTCATGTATTGCCTGGGGGTGCGTTACGGCAGCGAGGAGGCCCAGGAGCTGGCGGCGCAGGTGATGGAGTTCGTCCGCTACCACACGATGCGCGCCAGTATCGAGTTGGCGCGAGAGCGCGGCCCCTTTCCCGCCATTGAGGGCAGCATCTACGATCCCGACGATGTGCGCTGGGAACCTCCGCAGTTCATTGCTCCCTACACGCGCCTGGCAAAATGGGGACGGCCCCGCCTGGACTGGCAGGAGATTGTCGAAGGTATCCACAAGCACGGCATCCGCAACGCGGCCCAGACGACGGTGGCTCCCACCGGCACCATCGCCACCATCTCCGGCTGCGAGGCGTATGGCTGCGAGCCGGTCTTTGCGCTGGCCTACGTGCGCCACGTGAACGACAACGGCACAGATATGGAGCTGCGCTACACCAGCCCGCTATTCCTGGAGGCGCTGGAGAGGGCAGGGCTGGATGAGGCAGCGCAGGATACCATCGTGCAGGAGGTGGCCTTAGCCGGCAGTTGCCAGGGGGTGGGGGACCTGCCCCCGCACGTTCGGCAGACTTTCGTCGTCGCGGCGGACATCACGGCCGAGGAGCACGTGCGCATGCAGGCGGCGCTGCAGGCGTTCGTCGATGCCTCGATCAGCAAGACGATCAATTTCCCCGCCACGGCCACTCCCGACGACGTGGCGTGGGCGTTCAAGCTGGCCTGGGAGCTGGGCTGCAAGGGGCTGACGGTCTACGTGACCGGCTCGCGGGAGAAGGTGGTGCTGGAGACGGAGGCGACGCGCCAGGCGCGGCAGATGCCGCAGCAGCAGGTTCTGGGCATGCAACCGCCGCTGGCCGTGCGCCGCCCCCGTCCGCACTGCTTGAAGGGGGTGACGTATCGCAAGGGGACGCCACTGGGCACGGCCTACATCACCGTCAACGACAACGGCGGCGACGAGCCTTTCGAGGTGTTTCTGACCGTGGGCAAGGCGGGGTCGGATACGGCGGCGGTGGCGGAGGCCATCGGGCGGCTGATCTCGCTCTGCCTGCGCATTCCCTCGCCCCTTTCGGCGACGCGGCGGCTCAAGCAGGTGGTGCGGCAATTGAAGGGCATCGGCGGCGGGCGGCCGCTGGGCTTTGGGCGCGACCGGGTGCGCAGCCTGCCCGACGGCGTAGCGCAGGTGTTGGGGGAGCACCTGGGGATGATCGAGCCACAGGACGAGGATGGCGCGGTGGAGCAGCTATCGCTGTTCCCTGCGGGCGACCTGTGCCCCGAGTGCGGCCACGCGGCGCTGGTGAAGGAGGAGGGGTGCTGCCGCTGCTATTCCTGCGGGTATAGCGAGTGTTGAGCGGTTTCCTCCTGGGTTAGAGCGCTGTAACCACGGACTTTCCTTTGCAGTGGGTGGGATTCCCCTTGCAGTAGAGGATATTTCCCTTGCAATGACGCAGTATTTCCCTTGCAGCGGGCAGGTTTCTGGTCCAGTCTGGTGAAACCTGCTGTTTTCTTTGCCCACTGCAAAATACTGCCACGAGCCTCTTGGCTTTACACGCTCGCAGTCCCCGTACCCGGGGACGGACAAAAACGGGCTCAAGCCTACTTGAGACGCCCTCGGGACGAGGGCTGTGAGCACTCCATTAGGGCTATTGAGATGCCCAATGTGTGTAGAGTCTGCGAAACTACTGATACCGTCACAAGCCCTAGCTGGCAAAAAGACAAGGGGCCGGTTGAATTGTTCACCGGCCCTCGATTACAAGACTTCAAACAGACGCCCCGGCCCGGGGATAGTACCCAGGGGCCGGGGCTATTCTGTATTCGCCCGAGCCGACGGGCCCGCAGGCCCGCGGCTGCGGCCGGGACGTGGCCGCGCTATCTCTCTATCGTTCGGCCGCGGCCGCGTGTCCGTGAACGCGCGGCATTCCTGGCCTGGGCAACGGAGCCAGCGGCTCCGGTACCGTCAACTGAGAGGCATGGGACGCCCCACACCGAAACCCGTTGTTGTTCCAGTCGTTGTCGGGGTCGTTGTGGTTGCGGTAGGCGCACCGGGCGTTGGACGCATTGTTGTTGAAGGACCCGCCACGCTGCACCCGGGAGCGTTTTCCGGCCCGCCCCACCACCCGCGCGGCGGATGGCAAGGATCTTGTAGGAGCAACTGCCGCTTTGGTCAAGCGGCCCGGCCCAAGACTTTTTTCTGCCAGCCGCCCAGCAATTTACCGATCTCTACCACCATACGTGAGACGTGTTCGTACTGGCCCATGCTCAAGAAGCGCAGTTCGTGGCTCAACCGCAGATAGAGCCGCAGCCGTTGCAGTTCGATGTCCGCCTGCTCCAGGTGCTGGCGCTTGTGAGAACTCACCCCGGCTGCCGTGATGGCCTCGTAGAAGTTCAAGGCGGCATCCTGCACCCGCTTCGCCAGCACAAAGCGCTGCGACTTGGGGAATTTCTCGGTCGCCGGGAGCAGCCATTGCAGCAGGTCGAAGGTTTTGCTAAAGATGGGCGATTCCTGCACCAGATCCTCCGTGTAGGCTACGCGAGCCGAAAATTCAAAAAAATCGTTTCAGAAACCAGAAACGCAGGACTCAGGAACCAGAATCGAGAGAGATAGGGGACGCCCCACACCGACACCCGTAGCGGTTCCAGCCGTCGACAGGGGCGACGTGGTAGCGGGCGGCGCACCGGGCGCCGGACGCATCGGCGTAGAAGGACCCGCCACGCCGCACCCGGCGGGAGCCGCCAGCCTGCAGGTCCTCCCGTCCATCCCCAGGGTCGTAGGGATAATCCTTGACCAGACTGCGTGTCCACTCCCAGACGTTTCCCGCCATATCCACACATCCATACGGGCTATCGCCCCGCGGGCTGTACTTCCCCACCGGTGTCGTGCCCTTGGTACCAGATTCGTTCGTATTGCACTTGCTCTTGTCGAACTCATTCCCCCAGGGGTAGATGCGCCCGTCTGTTCCCCGCGCCGCCTTCTCCCACTCCGCCTCGCTGGGCAGCGTGCCGCCGAGCCAGCGGGCGTAGGCCAGCGCCTCGTACCAGGTCACGCCTACCACCGGGTGGTCAGGCCGGTTCCGCTTTCTGTCTGCCCAGTAACGTGGCTGTGTCCGGCCTTCTTTCTCTTTCCACTCCCAGCCGGCCGCGGTCCAGAACTCCCGCTGCTGATAGCCGCCGGCCACCATGAAGCGGGCGAACTGGGCGTTGGTCACCGGCGTGCGGGCGATGTAGTGATCTGGCAGGTACAGGGTGTACTGAGGCCTCTCGTCGGCATAGGGACCTTCGTCTCCTGACCCCATCAGGAACTCACCGGCGGGGATCTTGACCATGTCCTCCTCCGCCTGCCCCAGTTCCAGCAGGGCCCACAATGCGGCGGCCCGTACCTCGCAGGCAGCATCCTCGCGGGTGCGCTTCAGCGCGGCCACCGTCTCTTCATCGGCTTGGCCCACGTCGGCCAGGGCTAGGGCGATTGCCTGCCGCAGGCTCGCGGCCTCCGCTTCCAGGGCGGCGCGCAGCCGGGTGGCCACGGCGGCAGGGTCCCCGGCCCGCGCCCCGAGTTTGCCCAAGGCGCGCGCAGCTGCTATCCGCCGTGGGAGAGTGCCACTCCCCAGCACGTTGCTGAAGGCAACGACGACGCCTTCGCCGCCCAGTGTGAACAGCGTCTCCCCCAACCGGGCAAAGGTCAGCGGGTCGGTCGCGGCCCCGAAGGCCTTCTTGAGACGTTCGATAGCCTCCGCTTTTGTCCTGGACGACACCCGCACGTCCTCGGCCAGGCACTCCCCAGCCAGGATCAGCAGGTTGTGGGCGGCGTCGTCCGGTTGGGCCAGGATGTCTTCCAGGAGCGCGGTGGCCCTGTCACCGATCAGGCCGCTGTAGAGCAGGATGACCTCGCGCCAGGGCTCGTCGTTCAGGTGTGTCAGCAGTGCGCCTGCTTTCTCAGGCGCGTCCGACAGCACGCGGGCGACCAGGTACTCTTGCAGGGTGCGGTGGGCGAACACGTAGCGGTCTATGGCCCGGCTCACCAGGATGCCGCTGCGCTCCTCGATCTGGCGCAGCGTTTCTGCAGTGTCTGTGGGGCAGTGCAGTTCCGGCAGCAGTGGGGCGATGAGCGCTTCCAGCTCGTCGTGCCCGGCTTCGGACAGCCCTCGGCTGTGGAAATGATAGGCGATCTCTTTCAGGATGGTCTCTTTGGCGCCGAGGGAGGGGCCGACGACTTCCAGAGCCTTGTCCTCGCTGTCCCACGTTTCCAGGAGGATCTCCAGGCATTCCTGATAGAGTTTCGCGCGCCCCTGGGGCAACCGGGTGCGGCGGAGATGCACCAGGGCAATGAGCGATAGGATGAGCGGGTTGCGGGCCAGGCGGTAGAGGCCCTGGTTGCGCTTGAGGGCGTCCAGGAGACGCGCTGCTTCGCCCGCCGCCTGCTTCGCCGCCTGCTTCATTTCCTGCTCCTGGCCCTCTTTGCTCAGGTCGCCGCGCAGCGCCACCTGGCGGGCGCGCACCGCGCGGTACCAGCCGCTGACGAAGCGGGCGATGTCCGTGTCGTCGAAGTCGCGCACGTAGAGGCGGGCAAAATCGCCGCTCAGCAGGCCATCCTTCCAGCCGGCGGTGCGGCAGGTGATGACGTAGCGGTTGTCCGGGTAGGTGCATACCAGGTCGTCGATCTTCCTGGCCGCCCTGGCGCGCTGGCGCTCGTCAATGACCTCGTCGAGGCCGTCGAGCAGCACCAGGCAGCGCCCCTTGTCGAGTAAGGCTGGGAAGAAGCCCTCTGGCGGTTGGACGTCTACCGGCAGCAGGGCGGGATCGGCCATCAGTTCGTGCAAGGGGTGCTCGTCGGCCACGCAGTTGCGGAGGGGCAGAAAGACGGGCAGGAGATTCCCCGTCTGGCGCAGAGCCGGCTGCGAGATCTGATCGGTAAAGACGAGTGTCAGCCAATCCATCAGCGTGCTCTTGCCCGCGCCCGGCTCGCCCAGGATCAGGAGACAGGGGTGGTGGGTGAACGCCTCGGCAATGGAGAGGGTGCGTGCTTCTTCCAGCCCCGCGTCGGTGCCGCTCATACGCAGCGAGACGTAGACTTCTTTCAGCAATGGTGGGGAGACGCCTTCGCGCCCGTGAATGCCCACTAGCTTCAGGTAGCGGTGCTTTTCGGCCAGGGCAGGGATGTAGCGCTCGCGGAAACGGCGGGCCTTTCCCTTGAGCCTCTCCTTGAGCCACTGACCCCACTCCGCGATAGTGGGGCCCAGCAGGTTGGTGAAGATCAGCGTCAGGATGCTGCCGATGATGCCGCTAACGAGGACGGCAATCACGCCGTATTTATCCCAAAAGCTCTGGGGCGGCGCAGGCGGCTGGCGTACTTCCACGACCAGGGGCGGGGTGACTGTTGGCGTGACGGTAGGGATGGGGGTTGGTGTGGCGGTAGGGATGGGGGTTGGCGCCTGGGCGCTGCTGGGCGCAGCGAGCAGCAAGAGTGCCAGGATCAGCCCGGCCAGGCAGGATATTGACTGAAGAACGGGAAGCCGCGAATGCACCATCTTGGGTTCCGGTAGGCGAACTGCAGGATAGTATACTTGAAGCCGGGATAGACGCAAATCGAACCGTGCGCTATGCCTGCAATTGCTCTGTATCCGTTTCTACTGGGTGCCCATCGGAGCAAGAAGCGCGGAGGGCTAGAGTGGCCACTGCAGAGAACCATCACGGCCAGTGCAACGGAAAGTCTCAAGTCACACCTCCAAGCCCGGTGCTCGCTTTTGACGGGCCAGCGGCCACTGCGCTGGTCGCGCCCCGTGTTTGTGGTATAATGCGCCCCGCTCCCTGGTGGATCGGAGGAAGGATACGAGCGGTGGACGGCGTGCCCTGCGCTACGTGGCGGAGGGTTCAATCATACTCATCGTTTTGGCACTGGTGATCGTGGCCGGCCGCTGGGTCGTCGCGGGTATCCCGGAAGCCCCGCCGGCGTCTGACGTGACGACCTCTGTCGCGACCCCCGCGCCTCTCTCTGCCACGGTGGACGTTGCCGGGGCAACCATTTCTGCGCCTGCCTCCACGCTCACTCCTTCACCCATGTGGACCTGCACGCCCACCTCTGGCCCCGTGCCGACGTCTACCCGGCTTCCCATGCTCCATCCTCCCGACGTCTCTCCCGTCTTTGCCACCGCGCCTGTTTCCACACCCCTGCCGCTGCCCATTCCTCCGCCGATGCCGGTGCTGGAGCAGCCTGACGGCGTGATCAACGTCATCCTGCTCGGCGCCGATCAGTCCGCCGATCGATTCTCGGGTCGCACCGACGTCATGATCGTCGTCAGCGTCGATCCCGACCTGCCGTCTGTCTCGCTCCTCTCCATCCCGCGTGACTTTTATGCCTGGGTGCCCACGGTTGGCTTCGAGAAGCTCACTTCGGTCTATCGAAAAGGAGCGGCCGGTGATTATCCCGGCGGCGGCCCCGAACTGCTCAAGGCCACCATCGAGTATAACCTGGGGATACGCATCCATTACTACGCCCTGGCGGATTTCGACGGTTTCGTCAAGATCGTGGACGCGCTCGGAGGCGTGGACGTGGCCGTGGAATGCCCCCTATCCGATACGTTCCCCGATCCCGACTCGCCTACCGGCCAGACAGAGGTGGACTGGCTGCCGGGCATCCAGCACCTCGATGGGAAGCACGCGCTCTGGTATGCGCGCTCTCGCTGGTCCACTTCTGACTTTGACCGTAACCGCCGCCAGCAGCAGGTGCTGCGGGGTCTATATCGCCAGGCTCTGGCCCTGGACATCCTGCCCAAGATCCCCCAGATCTGGGACGCGATGCACGAGATGGTGTCCACCGACCTGGGGCTGGAGGAGTTGGTTTACCTGGCGAGCATCGGATCGGAATTGGACATGACGAACGTCAAGAGCGCTTTCGTGGGAAAGGGAGCTGTGCAGCAGTGGACGGCCCCGAACGGGGCCTGGGTGCTGGTGCCGTACTACGACGCTCTGGGCCCGCTGGTGGAGGAGGCGTTGTCGCCGCCGGCCGGCGCGCGGGTGTCGCAGCCCGCCTTCCGGGTCGAGGTGTGGAACGCTGCTCCCGAAGATGGGTTGGGGCACGTGGCGGCCGAGAGGCTGCGCTGGGAGGGGTTCGAGGTCGTGGACGTCCAGCGGGTTGCAGAGGGCTACGCGCGCACGCAGATCTGGGACTTGACCACCACGTCCAAGGGCTCCCCCTTGCCGCACCTGATGCATCTCTACGGGCGGTACGCCAGCGACGTGGTCTATCAGCCCACCGAGGATCGCACGGTGGACTTTCGCGTCATCCTCGGCGACGATTACGATCCTTGCCTTGCGGCCAAGTCTCCCTGGCAGCCCGAGCCGTTTCCTACACCTACGCCCTTGCCTACGTTGGTCCCCACGCCGACCCCATGAACCCTGCGGGAATCGCAAATGCCAAAGGCCGGGGCACTGCTCATCCCCGGCCTCGTTTATGACGTCCTGAGCCTAGTTCAGTCTCTCGACCGCGTCGATCTGGGCAGCGTCAGTGCCACCGCCATCTCGCAGGCGCACGTAGCGGAAAGAATAACCGACCGGCGTCCAGGGACCGATGTCTATAGCGACGCCGGTGTTGTTGTATAGAGCGCCCGATGGGATGGCTTCGTTTTCGGCCTCGCCCCCATTGACGCCGTTGCAGAGGGGGTCATCGTTGGCGTAGCAATCGACGTTTGTCCCAGATACGCCGCCTGGAACGCCGTCCCAGGCAAATACCGAGTACCAGGTACTGCCGTCGTACGAGATTTCGATCGTGATGTAGTCAAGCCAGATGCCGCCGGCCTGCGGGTTTTCGTAAAGGACCATGTCATAGCCAGGGCCATCGGTAATGCCATGGCCGTCTCCAAAGTCGAGGATCACGTACTCTCCGGGCTGGAGATCGAGGGGGTTGCCGTCCGGTGGGCCTGTGGCCGGGGAGCAGTCGGCGGGCCCGGCGCAGGTGTCGATGGTCGTCGTGAACGTGTAGGGAGTTAGACTGTGCGGCTCTGCCGACACGATAGTGCTCGAGATGGATTCATTGCTCGCAATATCGAACGCTGTGACGTAGTAGTAGTAGATCGTAGCGTTGATCACCGAGGTGTCCAGGTATTGGGTGATGGGCACCGTAGCGTGCAGTGTGAATGGGCCGATGACGGCCGTACTGGAGTACACCCGGTATCCGGCCAGGTCGGGGGGTGGGGCCGGATTGTCCCAGGCCAGGGTAACTCGACTGTCGCTGGGGGCGGCGCGGAGGTTGATCGGCGGGTCGGGAGGTGGATCGGGTATCGGCGTATCGGTTGGCGTCGGCGTGGGTGTGTCGGTCGGCGTCGGCGGCACAGGGGTGTTGGTTGGCGGCGGCGGAGGCGCAGAGGTGTTGGTGGGTAAGGGGGTGAGGGTGAACGTCGGCAGCGGGGTCAGCGTGGGCATGCCGGTAGGTGTGAGCGTGGGCAGGCGTGTCGCTGTTGGGGTGGGCGTGGGTGTCCTGGTTGGCGTGGATGTGAGCGTGGGTGTCCTGGTTGCCGTGGGCAGCGATGTCGGAACTGCGACGACTTCCTGGGGGGTCGCCGTGACCTCCAGGGGTTGGCCGGCGACGGCTCCCGGGGCTGGCGATGGCGTCCCCATGGGTGTCAGGATATCCTTGGGGAGCGGAGTCAGCGCCTCGTCGCGCAGGGGGCCGACAGGCACTCCTCCCTCGCCTGTGTCCGGGTTCACCCCGGAGAGCATGTTGGCTGCCACGCGCCAAATGGGTTCCGGCGTGATCGCCACCTGTGCCGCGAGCAAGAGGCAGGCGATGCCTAGAATCAGCAGTAGGAGGGAGACCAGCAGGTCGCGCCGATCCCGCTTTCTGCCGTGGTTATCTGGGGAGTTGTTCGCAGTCATACCACTCCTATTCGGTTGTGTGATTCACTCCTTGAGCACTGGCATGATCACGCTGAACGTGCTGCCGGCGCCTTCCTCGCTGCGCACCTGGATTTTGCCCTCGTGTCCGTCGATGATCGCCTTTGCGACGTATAGCCCCAGGCCGATCCCTCTGATTTGCGTTGTGTCTGCGACTCGGTAGAAGCGGCTGAAGAGTTTTTGCTGGTCTCCTTTGGAGATGCCGACGCCGGTATCTTGGACGTCGAGGACTATGTTTCCGTTCTGTTCGTACAGACGGACGGTTACACAACCACCGCTGGGGGTGTACTGCCACGCATTGCGTATCAGGTTGACGATCACCCACGTCAAGCGTTTGTTGTCCGCGTTGACCACAGGCAGATTTTCAGAGATGTCTACTTTGAAATCTAGCCCTTTTTCCTTCATTTCTGGGTACCATGGCTCAACGGTCTCTTCGACGAGGGTGGATAACTGCACGGGGTACCGATTCAACTTCAGCCTGTCCCACGCTTCGATCTCTGAAAAGTCGAGCAACGTGTTGATCATGTTCACCAGACTCTCGGTGTGGTGGTGGATCGTTTTCAGGAAGCCTTGCTGTTCGCTCGAAATTAGCCCAGTCGCGCCGATGAGCATGAGCTCGCTATACCCCTTGATGGCCGTCAGGGGTGTGCGTAGCTCGTGCGAGACGTGAGCGACGAAGGCGTTCTTGACCCGGTCCGCCTCGGCCTCGGCAGTCACATCCCGCAGCACGATCACCGTGCCCAGGTGTTCGCCGTCCTCCGTTCGGACGGCGGCGGAGTGAGCACTGAGCACCTTTTTGCCCACCTCAAAGCGGCGTTGGTCTGCTGGCCAGGTTGGCTGCTGGTCCAGGGCTCCGCCAGGGTTCTCAGAGGTCAGTTCGCGCAGCGGGCCGAGCAGAAAGTTATCCGCCATTTCCTGCAGCATGAACTCGGCTGCAGCGTTCAACGGAATGAGGTTTTGCTCCAGATCTTCGAGCAGCACGCCGTCGCCTATGCTGGAGAGGATCGCCTTCATACGACCAAGGGTTTCTTCCAGAGCCCGGGTTCGGTCGGCCAGCCGCCCTGTCATCTCGTCGAAGGTTTCGGCCAAGAATCCTATCTCGTCCCCTCTCACGATTCCGGTGCGCTGTTCCAGGTTTCCATCGGCTACCGCCTGCGATGTCTGCACCAGGCTACTGAGGGGGCGGATGATGAGTTGAGCGATCACGTACCCGACGATGACGACGCCGAGCATCGTGGTGACAAAGACCGCGATATAGACGTTACGGTTGGTCGCCCGCTGCTCGACGATAAAGTTTGTGGGCAACGCGACGGAAAACACACCGAGACTGTCGTTGCCCACGCGGAGGGGACCGCGGGCCAGGCGATACGATCTATCGCGGGTCTCGACGTTCTCGCCTGTGGTCACATTGATATTCGACAGGATGCTTTGATATGATTCCGGTGTGATCGAAAGCTCGGCCAGCGTGTTTGCCTTGCTTTCCGGTGGGTCGGCAAGGGTAAAGGTGCTGCCAATGGCCTTTCCGTCGTTGTGGTAGATCGTCACGTCGGCCAGTGACGTGAGTTTAAGGTGGGGTAGCAGTGTGTCGAGGGAGGTGCCAACGATGACGACGCCGGTGACTTGCTCGTCCAGCGGGATGGGAATGGCGGTGAGGTAATAATAGCGCTGATCCAGGAGGTGAATGCCCAAGCTGCGCTTGGGCAGGCCATTAGGATCGCCGGCGTCGAGCAGTGCCTGCACCATCCACAGCCCGGAAGCGTCAAAGGGTTCTTCTATGATCTCGAACGTCCCATCGTCCTGCCGCATGCCGTGTACCACCACCTGCCCTTGTGCATTAGTGATGATGAGGGATTCCACACTTCGGACGGCGGCTGCCGGTTGTGCCAGCGCGACCGCGCGCTCGCGGTCGCCAGCCTTCAGGGCATCGGTCAGCCCCACGGTGAAGGCTACGGCGCGTGCAGACTCCAGGTGGTCCATTTCCCACCGGGCCATGCTATCTGAAACGACACGCCCGGCTTCGAGGAGTTGATTGGTGAGCCGTTCGTCGAGGGAGGTGACCACCAGGTTAGTCACGACGTAGAGGCCGATGGCGGTGACGAGTAGCGTGAGGATCAGGTAGGGCAGGACGATCTTGCCTCGGATGCTGATGGAAGCAGCAAGCTCATACAGCCGCCGGAGCGTTTTGGGGCGCTTCTCTGATCCTTCTACTTGTGTCACTGGTTTTCCTTCCGGTCAAGGCTTGGCAAAGTAGGCCAATGCTCGACGTACGCGCTCCTCGATGGGCAAGTCCTCGTCCCGTGGCAAGTTTTGCAGCGCCGCCTGCGCCTCGACCAGGCTAAAGCCCAGCGCCGTCAGCGCGGCGATGACCTCGGCATCAGCGTCGGTCAGCATGGGCACTGCTGCTGCCTCGGCAGCGACGATCTTGTCCTTCAAATGGAAAATGATCGCCTTGGCGGTCTTTGGTCCGATGCCCGGCACACGAGATAGTAGCTCTGGCTTCTCCTGTGTCACGGCCTGGCGCAGCGCTTCCGGCGAGACGCTGCCTAACAGAGCCAGCGCAACCTTCGGCCCGACGCCGGAGACGCTCAGCAGGAGTCTGAACAGCGCCAACTCGTCTTCTGTAAGGAATCCGTAGAGCGTCAGCTCGTTTTCGCGCACGTGCAGGTGGGTGAACAACTCCACTGGTTGGCCCGCGCCATCCAGTTGGGCCAACACGTCGGAGGGGGCGTGCACTTGAAGGCCGATCCCCCCGATGCGGATCACCACGTGATTCTCGGCGATGCTCCATACCGTCCCGCTCAGCCGGGCGATCATTCAGTGTCTATCCTATAAACGAGTATAGCTCGCAAACGTTACGGACCATATTACGGTCCGGTGCCCTGCCCCTCGTAGAGAACGGCGAGGCGGGACGAATGGATGTGACAGATGGCGACTGCCAGCGCGTCTGCGGCGTCGTCCGGGCGCGGTGGCTCCGCCAATCCCAGGAGCAACCGCACCATTTCCTGCATCTGCGCCTTGTCTGCGCCCCCGTACCCGGTCACTGCCTGCTTGATTGCCAGCGGCGTGTACTCGGCCACGGAGAGACCGGCGTTGGCCAGGGCCAGCAGCGTCACCCCGCGGGCCTGCCCCACACTCATCGCCGTGCGCACGTTCCTGCTGAAAAAGAGCTCTTCCACCGCAGCGCCCGATGGTTCCCACTCCGCCGCCAGCTTTCTGATGCCCCCGTAAATGGATTGCAGGCGTTCGGGAAGCAACTGATTGGCTGGCGTCCTGATCGCCCCAAACGCCAGCGCTTTCAACTCTCCCCCTACTTCCTCCACCACGCCATAGCCTGTGATGGCGGTCCCGGGGTCTATGCCCAGCACCCGCATCGGGATTCAGGATGCCGCTTCGTACTTGGCCAGGATCTCGTCGCTGATGTACAGGTTGGAGTAGACCTGTTGGGTGTCGTCCAATTCCTCCAGAGCCTCAATGACGCCCATCACCTGCGTAGTTTCCTTCTCTCCTAGTTGCAGCGTCGTCTTGGGGATCATTGAGAGCTCGGCCGTCTCGACCTGGATGCCAGAATTTTCGAGCGCCTGCCGCACTGCCTGGAAATTCGCGACTTCGGCAAAGATTTCGATCATGTCGTTGCTGAACACGACGTCTTCAGCGCCTGCCTCCACCGCGAGCTCGAAGATGGTGTCCTGATCCACGCCGTCGGGTGCGATGGCGATGTATCCCTTGCGCTCAAACTGCCAGGCGACGGCGCCCGCGTCGGCCATTGCTCCGCCTTGTCGTGTGAAAACCCGCCGGACTTCCGATACAGTGCGGTTCTTGTTGTCTGTCAATACCTGCACCAATACAGCGACTCCGTGAGGGGCATACCCCTCGTACACGACTTCGACGAGTTCTTCGCCCTTGAGCTCGCCTGTGCCACGCTTGATGCTCCGTTCGATGTTTTCCTTGGGCATGTTGGCGGCCCTGGCCTTATCGATGGCCAGACGCAGGCTGAAGTTGGCTTCGGGGTCGCCACCCCCTTCGCGGGCAGCGATGACGATCTCGCGCGCCAGTCGGGTGAAAAGCTGGCCGCGCTTGGCATCCTGGGCAGCCTTCTTATGCTTGATGGTAGACCACTTGTTGTGACCTGACATGCTTTATCCTCCCACTTCCATCTGATTGCGATTATACCACTGTGCACCTGGGTTGCGCAAGCCAAGGCGCAAGGTAGGGCGCGCGAAGGGCGCGCCAGCAATAGAGCGGAGAAAGAACAAGCCTCTCCGCTCTGTGTTTCATTGTTCTCCTAGACAGGCTCCCACGCACTCGCGCTGGCCGCAGAGGAACGCCTGAATGTCCATTGGCCGCTTTCCGGCTAGTTGTACCTCCTCAAGGCGAAGCGCTCCTTCACTCGTGGCGACGGCGCACCCATCTGCCAGGGGGACGATGGTGCCCGGCGGACCATCCCCTCGCCAGTTGGGCAGCGGTGTAGCTTTCAGTATCTTGAGCTGCTTGCCGTGCAGCGTCGTGAACGCACCCGGCCAGGGGGTGAACGCTCGCACTTGCCGGTTCAGTGCCACGGCCGGACGAGACCAGTCGAGCAGGCCGTCCTCCTTGCGCAGTTGCTGGGCGTAGGTCACGCCCTCCTCCGGTTGAGGCTGCGGGACCAGATCCCCCGCCAGATACGCAGGCAGCGTCTCTAGGAGCAGTTCAGCCCCTATTTGCGATAGACGCTCTGCCAGCGTTGCCCGTGTGTCGTCAGGCTGAATGGGTTCCTCTCGGTGGGTCAAGGTGGGACCAGTGTCCAGCCCTACGTCCATCTTCATAATCGTCACGCCGGTCACTTCGTCGCCCTCCAGGATAGCCGCTGCCATGGGCGCTGCACCCCGCCAGCGGGGGAGCAGCGAGGCGTGCACGTTGAGGCAGCCGTGGACGGGCAGGTCGAGAATGTTCTGGCGCAGGATCTGGCCGAAGGCAGCCACGACGATGACGTCCGGTTCCCAGGATGCCAACTTGTCCACTGCTTCCGACGTGCGCAGCGTCTGCGGCTGAAACAGCGGCAGGTTGTGCGCCAGCGCTACCTGCTTGACCGGAGAGGCTGTGGGTCTACGTCCGCGCCCGGAGCGCCGGTCCGGCTGCGTGACGACGCCGACGAGTTGAAGCCTCTCGCCGCCGACGACCTGGTGGGCATTGAGCAACACCTTCAGCGTCGGCACGGCGAACGCCGGCGTGCCCATAAAGACGATTCGTGCCATAGTGGGGAGCATTCTAACACGGGAGGGCATAGGCAGCAAGTAATAGCTCCTCTAGCCACCTGACAGTTTCAGCACAAGGCAACCGTCTTGGCCGGAGTGAGCACCTTGAGCGCGAACCGAAGGTTCGGCGTCGAAGGGCGCTCGCGGAGGCTCCTTCGACAGGGACTTCGGCTGAGCTCAGTCGAGGCCCTCAGGATGCCTCCACTCGCTTGTTTCGCAAAAGTGTCAGGTGGCTACATAGCTCATTTGAGTTCTGTAGGCTCAAAGGGACTTTCTAGCCGCTTTCGAGCATCTCCTTGAGATTGGCCAGACTGCTGCGGATGGCGCGGCGATTGGCAGCGCGCCCGGCCACGGTGTCCAGGATGCGCGCGATTAAGTTACGCGGTTCGTATTCCCAGACCACGGTGACGCGGGTAGCGTCACCCACTTTGCCAAAGTTCCATCGCTCGCTGCCGGATTTGAAGGGACTGCTGAGGGCGGCGTCGAGCACCTGCACGGTGGAATTGAGGGGGAACTTGAACTCGGCGTACTCACCTTCCCACCCGAAGACGTCACCGCTCGGACCGTTTGCATCGACCTGGATCAGCGTTCCTCGGCGGATCGGCGCGGGTGTGAGCAACTCGATGCGTCTCACGCGTTCGTCCCACTGAGGCCGTTGGGCGATGTCGTGGCAAAAGCTAAAGACGGTGGATGAAGGCGCGGTGATTTCAATATGTTCCTGGATACTGACCATGGTCCTCTCCTCAATAGAAGTGCGTGCACTGTTGGTATTATACTATAGCCAACGCCTGCCGCCAATCTCTTGCAGGCTCAAGCCCCAAGAATCGGGTAGGAGGGGGCCTCGCGGCCCCCGTCCTCCCACACCACCGTGCGTACGGGTCCGTACACGGCGGTTCCCACAACAGGTTCACCCAGTGTTGCCACCGGACAAGGCTCGCTTCCAGTTCAA
>Ga0315548_1000469_pt1 | contig 37416 bp, 32 predicted proteins | sample SalMarSW160110MG_2_FD_202540 | JGI IMG/M metagenome (GOLD analysis project Ga0315548, IMG submission 202540) | Salt marsh sediment microbial communities from the Plum Island Ecosystem LTER, Massachusetts, United States - Salt Marsh Sediment SW1601-110 ... | reverse complement strand
ATCTTAATTAAGAATTGTAATACAAGTCGCAACCGTTTTCAATAAATCAAGGAAGGTTTATTAAGATCTGGGCAGGAGAAACATTGGTTGATCTGAATCTGACATATCTTGCCATTATCTCAACATTTCATCTAGTTGTGATATATTGAGAATATCTAAGATCTGATCAAAATTACTTACAACTTGCATATTTAATCTTCACTTTTCTAAAAGTGCAGACTAGCCGATTTATACTGGCTTTGACTGCAAGATGGGCGGTTGACACGGCCATAGAGAATTTAGCTTTAAGGTTGACAATTTTTTAAGGAGAAGTTAATTATTTACAATCTATAATGATTTATAGGGGAGCTTCATTTTTCTATAAAACAGTAATCTGCGGAGAGAATCCCATGGTACAGGTTGCGACTAATCTAAGCGAACAGAAGGCTGAATTCAGGAAGAAGGTGGAGGAGCTTTTACCTGAAGGAGGAAATCTCAATCTCTGTTACACCTGCGGGACATGTGCGGGAGGGTGCCCGGCCACAGGGCTTGAGAATATGGATCCCAGGAAATTTGTCAGGATGGTTGCCCTTGGTCTGGACGAGGAGGTAATAACCACTCCCTGGGTGTGGATGTGCAGTATGTGCATGCGCTGCAACTATGCCTGCCCCATGAACGTTGATATCGCCGGGATGGTGGGGCTGGCTCGACAGGCATGGCCCCGGGAAGAGAGACCGAAAGGGATTGTTGGTTCATGTGATATGGCCCTTAAACACGATACGTGCAGTGCCATGGGTACACCCGAGGAGGACTTCCAGTTTGTGGTGGAAGACGTGCTTGAGGAGGTGAGGGAGTCCCAGCCCGGGTGGGAGCAACTCCAGGCCCCCGTCAACAAGGAAGGGGCTTATTACTTTTTAAACCAGAATTCCAGAGAACCTGTAACGGAACCCGATGAGATGGTTCCGCTGTGGAAGATATTGCACCTCACAGGTGCCGACTGGACATATGGTACAAAGGGCTGGGCCGCGGAAAACTACTGTATGTTCCTCCAGGACTGGGAAGCGTGGGAACACGTTGTAAGGGTCAAGGCCAAGGCCTTGGAGGATCTGGGTTGCAAGGTCTGGCTCAACACGGAATGAGGCCACGAATTCTACGCGGTCCGGGCCGGACTGGAAAGATTCAATATCCCTCATAACTTTGAGCTTAAGAGCATTATCCAGCTTTACGCCCAGTGGATCAGGGAGGGGAAGCTCAAGGTCAACGCCGACTGGAATAAAGACCTGAAGATAACATTCACTGTCCAGGACCCCTGTCAGATAGTCAGGAAATCCCTGGGCGATCCTATTGCAGATGACCTTCGCTTTGTGGTTAAATCGGTGGTAGGCGAAGAAAATTTTGTTGATATGACCCCGAACAAGTCCAATAACTACTGTTGCGGAGGGGGCGGCGGATACCTCCAATCCGGTTATGCTGATGCGCGTCATAAGTACGGTGAGATAAAATTCAATCAGATCAAGACTACCGGGGCCAAATACTGCATAACCCCCTGTCATAATTGTCATTCCCAGATACATGACCTCAACGAATATTACCAGGGAGATTACCATACGGTCCACCTGTGGACGCTGATCTGTCTTTCCCTGGGGTGTCTTGGCGAGAATGAACGGATGTATCTGGGGCCCGACCTGGCGGAGGTAGGGCTGTAATCTTCTATTCCTCAGCCTCTTCCGTAAATCATCCTCCTCCCTGTCCACGGCAGACGGCATTGTCCCAGTTTTCCAGCATCTCCAGTGTCAACTACACCACAATAGTGATCACGTCAGAAACGGGTTTGCGGCCAATGAGGCTTTGCAGGGGCTTTCCAATTGAATTTCTTGAGGTTTACTAAAAACCCAAACCTACGAACAATCTGCTTTAAGTACACACTAAAATCCTCTCCAAAAACAGAAGTGGGGTATATCCTCGCAACCAGACAATGAAGCTCCCCACCGCAAGCGGTGGGGTATCAAGCGGAATTCCGCCATCTTGTCGCGTCATAGCCTTTGGCGAAGACGGAAGCCTACCCGGCTTCGCTCTTACGAGCTTCGCCGTGGTTCACCTTGCCATTCATCCCTGCGGCAAGCCGCAGGGTATTCTGGCGAAGGCGAATAAAACAGATGATCATTGATATTTTGATTAATGTATGCGATTTGTAAATGAAGATGTCTGGTTAAGTTATGTGGTTCATCCGGTTAATGAGTATGCAAGGTACTAACAGATAAAACCTATCAAATAGGTAATGAATCTTGACCCATGGGGCTCTCTTTGTGACGGCGAACTTGTTTATGTGCACTGACTTCGCATAACACAACACGAGGCGGGCGGGTAGCCTTTGCCAGACTTGGCCGGACTGTAGAATTTTCTATTATCTCATAAGTATTCCGCCCGCCTGGGTGGCACCTTACGTAATTAGCATGCTGTTAATATTTTCGCCGCTTAAAAGAGAGCCCCATGGGTCAAAGATGGAAAACAGTCGTATATAATTAAATATCGTACTCGTTAACCGGATGAACCAGGTTTTTACATAATAATCGATTCCATGTCCGGCAGTGGTCTTTTTTGACGGACTTAATTGAGGTGTTTAACATGGCTAAACAAAGAATAACGGGTATTTCTATTACAGTGATAGTTTTAGGGGTGATCGTTTACCTTTTATATAGCCTGATTATGGGATGGCATGATGACAGCATTGAGGCCGCGAAAGATCAGGAGAAGAAAGTATGGCAGGAACAGGCTGAGGCATTGAAAAGGAAGGTGACGGATCTCCAAGGAGAGATAACCCAATTAAAGGGACAGAGCATTCCCCGGGAGAGGCTGGAGGAGGCCTTTGGCGAAGCGACTTCCTCCCCTGTTTCGGACAGTATGACTATTGAACAGATAGAGGAGCAAATAGCCGCGTTTTTCGCCTATTTGGATCAAATGGGTTATGTTAAGAGGAATAACCTAACCGGCAGCACATACAATCAATATGAGTTTTCCGTTACCGAATTAACTGCAAAGCCCCCTATAGTCTCAGGAGAAACACAGAACCTTTATAACCTGTTTTATAATATGGCCCATTTTTACAGGGTGTTAGGTAAAGAAAGGCTTCACCTTGTAAAGGATATATTAAAGAATGAGTCCGAAATTATTGAATCCGCGATGAAGACCTTTTACTTGTGGTATACTTTTGAAGATATAGCGGAAGAAGCGATTAGAGGAAAACCTTTACTGAAGACGATGTATGATTACGCCTGCTTCTTTTTGAATACCCTCGGCGGAAGGAGTTATCTGCTTAGGCGGGATTCAAAGATAAGGATACTCACCACCTACTATTGCGTCTTAATCCTGGATAAGGCCAATGACAGGAAACTGAATTCAAACGGCATAGATATCAGGCCCCATATCAAATCTGCCTACAAGGAGATGGCCAGTTACATGGGGCTGATAAATCAGAGAGAATATTTGAGGAAATTGGAAGATCTAAAGACAAAATACAAGATTTTCTAGGCCTCAGCTCACTCCACCCATCGGGAATCCGATATCGAATATCCAAACCGTTAAGGTTCATCCGGTTAATCAGCACGGAGAGGACTTTATATAAATACTTGGTTTGGCCCATGGGGTTCTCTTTGCGACAGGCGAACTTGTTTATGTGCAGGGCCCGGGCAATAAGCCGGAGGAGGCGGGCGGCGGGCTATTGGAATAATATACCAGGACCGGAAGTCCGGCTATCATCTCAGAAGTTACCCGCCCGCCTGGCAGGCACCTTATGCTATTATCTTGCTTCTAAGTTTTTCGCCGCTGCAAAGAGAGCCCCATGGGCCGAACATAACCAATCTTGCTATAGTTTTATCATTAAGTGTACTTATTTGCCGGATGATCCACCGGTAATCAGGGTGTGCAGCCTGAAATAATCTTTTATTGTAACCTTCTACCTTTTCAAACGTAATATAATCAAAATGGAAGCTTTCGAGACCTTCTACAAAAAGCAGAAGGGAAAATTGTTCTCCTATTTAATACGAATTACCGGAGATTATTACCTTTCTATGGATATAATGCAGGAGAGTTTTACCCGCTATCTTGAGAGATATGCTAAGGATACAAGGAATGTTTCTCTCCTTTATTCCATAGCACGAAACTGTTTTCTGGATCATAAGCGGAGGGATAAAAGACACTATTCATTAGAGGAGGATCAAAAGGATTATTCATCCGATCAGGCGGATGATCTTCAGATGAAACAGGAGTATCATCAGGTGCTTGAGGCTATGAAATATCTGGAGAATGATGAAAGAGGAATTCTGGCACTCGTATTAACCGGGGATTTGAGCTACAGGGAGATCGCTTCTATTTTGGGAATTAATGAGGCTAATGTGAAGGTCAAAGTTCACAGGGCGCGTGTCCGATTGAAGAAGATTTTAAAGAGAGGAGAGCAGTAATGAACCATCTTATCAGCATGTTTATAGATGATGAGCTGGACCTGGGTAATAAGATTGAGTTCGTGGAAAAGGTACATGATGATGAAGACTTTTACAGTGAATCATTGGACCTACTGAAACAGGAGAAGCTTATTCGCTTGGACCCCGTAGCCAAGGTACCTTCGGTTCAATTTAAAGAGAAAAAAAGATGGTTTGATTTCCCCATGCTTAATCCCTTTGGGCTGATTGCTTCGGTGGGGACAATAGCCGCTATTCTCCTGTTACTTATCTTTCCCTTTAAGGAAAATGCAACTGCCTCCATTTTCCACAGATTCGTCATATACGAACCGGAAGTGAGCAAGGTGGAAATTTCCGGAAGCTTTACCGATTGGAAAGTGTTGCCGTTAAAAAGGATCGGTTCAAGCGGGTACTGGCAGATCGAGCTGGATATCCCGCAGGGTGAACACAGGTATACATATATACTGGAGGAAAGAGAAAGGGTGGCTGATCCCACAATACTGACACGTGAACAGGATGATTTCGGAGGAGAGAATTCGATCCTCTTTGTGGAGGCTTAGATATGATCAGGCTTTTAATAGGGGTATTCAGCGTGCTAGTCTTACTATCCGGTTGTATGAGCCCTTATTATTATAAAGTGAAGAACAATAACATCCACATCTATCTTATGAAGCCGGATGCTGAAGAAGTATTTTTTCTGTGTTCTATTGATCGATTCGAGCGGCATGAGGCATTGAAAAACGCTAGAGGAATATGGGAAACAACAATTCCTTCAGACCAGGGGTTCAGCTACTTTTTTATAGTGGACGGAAAGGTCTTCATCCCACCCTGTGATCAGAAGGAGAAGGATGATTTCGGCTCGGAAAACTGTGTCTATGTACCTGGGCAATGACTTTTTATCATCTATTTGCCGGCCAAAAGGATGGCGTGTTAAGGAGGAAATATTATGAAAAGGATATTATTGATAATACTTGTTATATTCTTTATACCCCTGCCTTTGTTTGGGGATGAAGTGGATGAAGGACTGCCCGGGGATACCCCCGCCCGAATAAAGGAAAGTGCGAGGCAGGTCATATCGCTCGGAGTAGAAAATAAGGGCGTTATAAAGATGACTCAGACTATGCTTGAGAACAATTTCAGAGAACAGCAGGTCCTGGCGGCGCATGAAATGTTGATGAAGGCCAAAAGGGCGAACCTGCCGGAGAAACCCATAATGGATAAATTGCATGAGGGTGTTGCGAAGCAGGTCAGAGCGGAAAATATCATACAGGCCATGGAAACGGTGAGGTCGCGTTATCAAACGGCCAGCAGGTATGCGTCGCGTTATGCGGAGGATGGAGAGCGAGCACGTATTATGACTAGGGAGATAGCAGAGTGTATGACTGCAGGTATGGCAGAGGGTGACATAGAGCGCATAATGGAAATGCTGCAGAAGAGGAGGCTCAAAAGAGATGGAGCGGCCGATCTTGCAACGGAGACCTTCAGGACCGCGAGGTCCATGGCCCTAACAGGAGTGGCATCTGGAAATATCGCTGATGTTGTGGATAACGCCTTTCAGAAAGGCTATGGCGCGGGAGAGATGAAAAAGCTGGGAAATGCCTTCCTGATCCAGGCCAGAACATCATCTTCCCCATCAGATCTGGCCGCATCTTATTCCAATGCAATTAGGCGCGGCACAACTGCCAACGGACTGATGGAATACGGTTCACGAGGGGCGGGCAGCAGCGGCTTTGGCGCAGGAGATTCACAAAGCCCGGGAGGTTTTGGCAATTCGGGAGGTTTTAATGATATCAGAGGGTCAGGTGGGTCTGCCGGATCAGGAGGAAGAGGCAGAGGCGGTAGCAAGTAATGGAATGTTGATAAACGCGAATAAGGTGTTTAAAAAGACATCACTTTCGCAATATCTTGATAATACAAATCAAAAACAGTAATTACTCCTCAAATCAAAGCAATATCAAAAACAGATTGTAGGGATTTACATCATTATTTTCCTTCCGTTAAAGGCCATCAATGTGTCTCAGGATTTTCCTTTATGTGGACTAGCCCGATATATCAATATGTTATCTCACTATAAGCCCTGTTTTAATCCGGTTGGCACCACACTTGCACCCTAATCAAGACAAAGGCTTCATAATCCAAGAACATCAAACAGGGGGTGAAGATATGGCGGATAAAACCAGAGGAGACAGAAGAAGCCGCATCGGTTACGGATCATCCTATAGGAAGGGATTGATCAAAGACCTCAAGGACAGGTCGGAGATAGGCGCGGTAATGGGCGGACAGGTATGGATGGTGAAACCGGACAAAGATGCCAGGGCGGCAAATCCCTGTATATGGATGCAAAGCGGGGTAGTTGATTTCAAGGCCTGTAATAATTTTTATGACTGTACATCCTGTAAGTATGACCGGGCTATGAGGAAAAAAGTCGAAAAGGGCGAACAGATAAGCTGGCAGGATGCCATGAGAAAAAGAGACGGTCTGGACAGGCTCTGCAGGCATAGCCTTACTAATCGCATACCTAATAGGTCTTGTGCATATGATTATCAATGCTCCACCTGTGATTTCGATCAATTCTTTGAGGATGTCTGGTCTGTGAAAACGGGGCCCTCGCCATTTGAAATCCGGAGAAACAAGGGTTTTGAAGTGCCCCGAGGTTATTATTTACACAGCGGTCATACATGGGCCAGGATTGAAAGCGGTGGTTTCATAAGGATCGGCCTGGATGATTTTCTACTCAAGCTGCTTGGAAAGGCTGATGCCATGGATCTTCCCCTGATGGGCAAGGAGCTGGACCATTCCAGGCCGGGCTGGGGTATCAAGCGGGATTATAACCTGGCTGATGTCCTTTCACCGGTTGACGGGGTAATCGTGGAAGTAAACTCCAGGGCGAGAGAAAACCCCGGGCTGGCTAATGATGACCCATACGGTAAGGGATGGCTTTTCATGGTCAGAACTCCGGATATAAAGAAGAATGCCCGGAGGTTGATAGGGGATGAGCAAAGCATGGATTGGATGAGCGGTGAGGTAAAAAAGTTGGAAGGGATGATTGAGCAAGTTGCAGGCCCTTTGGCCGCCGACGGCGGGTATCTGTCCGATGATATCTATGGAAATCTTCCTGATCTTGGGTGGAATAACCTGACCAGAAATTTCTTGGGGACATGATAAATCAGAGGGTGTAAGGCTCATCCGCCGTCGCCTTTGGCTATGGCGAGACAAGAGGCATAGGGATTATGGGGAAAGAGGAATCTAGGCATTAGGCCCTTAGCCCATAAACGACGTCTTTGAGGGGGATAGATATGGTATCAAAGAAACACACAAAAACGTTGACCGACAATTATCCCGATTGTATCTGGATGCAGGCCGGGGTCACGATTCAAAAATCATGCACTATCGATTATAACTGTCCTGAATGTCGGTTCGACAGAATAATGAGTCATGTGGCCCGTGAGAACAGTATCATGAAACGTGCTGGGAAGGTTCCGGGGGGAAAGAGTGGTAAGATAGTCCACTGGAAAGATAAACTCACTTCATTGCCCGTAGGGAAAAGACCATGTATCCATTATATGAAGGGACGTATAGATTTCAGAATATGCACGAATGAATATCGATGCGGCAGTTGCGATTTCGATCAATATTTTGAGGATATGTACTCCGTTCACGCCGTAGTAAATCCCGTCCATATCCTGGAGATCAGGGGTTTCAGGATGCCACAAGGATACTACTTCCATCCAGGTCATACATGGGCCAAGATTGAAGAGGTCTCTTCGGTAAGGGTGGGGGTGGATGATTTTGCCCTTCGTTTGATGGGTCCGCTGGACAGGATTGAGGCCCCCCTCACCGGCAAAGAGGTGGAACAGGGCAGGGCGGGTATCACCGTGTTCCGGGGGGAATATCAAGCCAAACTAATATCACCCGTAACCGGTGTTGTAACCGATATTAACCATAGGTTGAGAGAAAGGGGGAGACTGGCGAACGATGACCCATATACCGAGGGGTGGGTTATGAAAGTCCAATCCCGTGATCTGCGTGGGGAGCTTAAGGAACTCATGATCGGTAGAGAAACAGAGGGATTTATAGGCGGGCAGGTTGGACATCTCTATAATGTTATAGAGGAGGTAGCCGGACCTTTAGCTGCTGACGGAGGAGATCTTGGTGATGATATTTTTGGAAGTATGCCTCAGCTCGGATGGGATAGACTGACCCGACTGTTTCTGCGCACCTCATAAGAATCAACCAAACCTGAGTGTGAATATACTCCCCTTATTGGGCGTTGACTTCGCCCTGATCGTGGCATTATGCAGACGGAGAATCTGACGGGAAAGGCTAAGTCCGATTCCGGAACCTTTCTTTTTCGTGGTAAAAAAAGGTATGAATATTTTCTCAAGGGCCTCTTCTGCTATCCCGACGCCATTATCTTCAACAGTAATCGTGACTTTGGCTTCTGAGCCAAGATAGGCTGAGAGTATAATATGGGGATCCTCTTGTCCGGTCACTGCGGATATAGCGTTGAGCAGAAGATTTATCATTACCTGCTCCATCAGGTCGGGGTCAGCCGTAACCTCAAGGGTTTCAGGTTCAACAGACCATCTGAAAGAGATATTGTTATCTGTCAGTTTGTGATGCATTAGTTTTTCCACCCTTTTAAAAAAAATCTCTCACGAGCAGGAGCCTGAATTTGGGCTTAGGGATAAGCGTCATGTTGCGGTACGTGCCTACAAAATTCATAAGGCCCTGACTCCTCCGGTGTATGGCCTTCAGAGCGTCGACCATATCTTCGAATTCTTCCGAATTAATACTGTCCCTGACATCACTATTATACTTTTCATCTTTTCCGAGCATATCTGATTATAGACAGGATCATCGTTAATTATCCCTACAGGACCGGTATAAACCCATGGATTTTTCCGCTGACTACATTGTTTATTGTTTTAATCACCTTATTGACAGTCAGCTATCATGTAATATAGGGTATCCCTCACTGATCCGGTAAAGGCATTTAGGTATGAATAAAAAATAAATAGTTCATAGGTTCAGGGTTCAAAGGTTCGGAGTTAGAATCGGACGTCGAAGATCCTGATATTTATTGTTACAGAACGCTGAACGGGGAACCTTGAACCATTCAGTTAACAAAAAACGAAGCAAAAATGATTGAAACCAGTAATTTAAAGAAGATCTACAGGACAGAGGAGGTTGAGACAACGGCCCTGGACAATGTGAACCTGAATGTCAATGAGGGAGAGTTTGTAGCCATCATGGGGCCGTCAGGTTGCGGCAAATCCACGTTGCTGAATATCCTTGGCCTTCTGGATAATCCAGCTGAAGGAGATTACCATTTTGTGGGGGAGGAAGTCTCGGGACGCTCCGAAAGACAGCGGGCTGATCTCAGGAAGGGTAATATAGGATTTGTTTTTCAGAGTTTCAACCTTATTGATGAGCTGACGGTTTACGAAAATATCGAGCTTCCCCTTCTTTATCTGAAGACACCTGCAAAGGAAAGAAAGGAGAAGGTCAATGAAGCCGTGGAACAGATGAAGATGACCCACAGGAAGAACCATTTCCCTCAACAGCTTTCCGGAGGGCAACAGCAGAGAGTGGCGGTTGCCAGGGCGATTGTCGGGAATCCGAAACTGATTCTCGCTGATGAGCCCACCGGGAACCTGGATTCAAGTAATGGGGAGGAAGTTATGAGTCTTCTCACGGAACTTCATGAACAGGGTATAACTCTAGTCATTGTCACCCACGCACAGGCCTATGCCGAATATGCCCAGAGAATAATTCACCTGTTCGACGGCCATATTGTGGGAGAGAATATGGCGGCATGAAATAAGAAAGGTCACTTTCACTCCCGCCTCCCCCTAAGAGGGGGAGAAATATAAGATGAGGATCTTTGATCCTTGCTTGATGCGATTATTATCAGCTTAACAACATGGAGTAAATTAAATGGATAGACCGATTAAAAAGAAAAAATGGCCTCTCAGCAGGCTTGTTTTTATTAGTGTTGCTTGCGCAATTATTATCTTTCTTGCATATCAAGTGTTGACTCGCGCGGGTAAAACCAGGCTCAAAGTTGATCCGAGCAGGATGACCATATCAGAAGTGGAATATGCCGAATTTCTCGAATACTATCCCTTTGATGGTACGGTAGTGCCCGAAACTTCTGTTTATCTGGATATAGAGCAAGGGGGCAGGGTCGAGGAAATTTTTATTGAAGGAGGTCAACCCATTCAAAAGGGAGACTTGATTCTCCGTTTTTCAAATGACAATTTATTGAGGACATCCATTAATACTGAGAATAGCCTGCTTGAAAATTTAGACCGCCTTCGAAATACTCAATTACAATTGGCGCAGAATAAGCTCGCCCGTAAAGAAACACTGCTGAGTCTAAATTACGATATCCTGAAGCTGGAGAAACAATATGAGCGTTTCGAAGTATTGAAGAAGGATGATATTGTTATTTCCGATGAACAGTATGAGACGGTTAAGGATCAATTAAAATATTTGAAAGATAAAAGAGAACTCCTCAAAGAGCGAATCAGACAGGAGGATGTTTTGAGTGAAAAACAACTGGAACATGCGAATAAATCCATAGAACGTCTCAATATGAGTCTGGAGTTATTGAATAAAACCGTGGAAAGCCTTGATGTTCGTGCGCCCATATCAGGGCACCTCTCAAGCATAAACGCTGAAATAGGTCAGACTATCGGTCCGGGGCAGCGTATTGGTCAGATTGACATATTAGACAGCTTCAAAATTCGTGCTGGTGTTGAACAATATTACATCTCCAAAGTAGCTGTGGGCACAAAAGGTAAATTTAGTTTAGATGGAGAAAGTTATGAAGTAGAGGTGAAGAAGATCTATCCCGAAGTAATAAACGATCAATTTATTGTGGATTTGACATTTATTGGTAAACCGCCTGAAGGAATTAAGCGCGGGCAAACGCTGACTATAGAATTAAGCTTTAGTGAGTCTGAAGAAAGATTGATGATCAAAAAAGGCGGATTTTATCAAGAAACAAGCGGCCGCTGGGTATATCTGATATCAGAGGATGGAAAATCAGCCTATCGCCAGGATATACGCTTGGGCCGTCAGAATCCGCGACATGTTGAGATATTGGAAGGATTGAAGAAAGGTGACTGGGTCATCACCTCGGGCTATGATACGTTTAAGGAAGCGGACATTTTGATATTTAAAGAGCCGATCGATCTTACTCAGTAAATTCCATTAATAATCTAAAAGGAGGGTATATTGATGATTATTGAAACCAGTGATTTAACAAAGGTTTATCGTACCGAAGAAGTAGAAACCACAGCGCTTGACACAATTGATTTTCATCTGGAAGAAGGGCAATTTGTCTCGGTCATGGGGCCCTCCGGCTGCGGCAAGTCCACGCTGCTGCATATACTGGGCATGATCGACAATCCATCAGAAGGGAGTTACAGATTTCTGGGAGAAGAGGTGTCAAAATATTCCGAATCAAAGAGGGCCGCGATCCGCAAGGCCAACCTCGGTTTTGTGTTTCAGAGTTTTAACCTGATCGATGAACTTACCGTGTATGAAAATATTGAGCTGCCGCTGATCTACAATAAGACCCCCTCCCATGAACGAAAAGAGAAAGTGGAAAAGGTGCTGGAAAAACTGGATATGGAACATCGAAGCAAACACTTTCCGAGGCAGCTCTCGGGCGGTCAGCAGCAACGGGCCGCGGTGGCCAGGTCTATTGTTAATGAGCCTAATCTGATACTGGCTGATGAGCCTACCGGTAATCTGGATTCAAAGAACGGTCATGACGTTATGAAAATGCTTGCTAAACTAAATGAAGAAGGCACCACCATTCTGATGGTGACCCACTCGGAGGAGATGGCAGGCTATGCCGGCAGTGTTATTCAATTGCTGGACGGCAAAATTGTTACACAATAAATAGAGGAGGAATAATATGGCTAGCAGCTTTCTCAAGACTACACTTCGCAACCTCTACCGCGAAAAGATGTACGCGATGATCAATATAGCGGGATTATCCCTGGCCATTGCCTGCTGCCTGATCCTCGGGCTCTACTTACGTAGCCAGCTAACCTATGATAAGCATAATACAAAGTACAAACAAATCTACAGGGTAGTAAACGAATTAAACATAAGTGGCAAAATAGACACTTTCGCGATAACACCACAGTTGTTGGGGCAAATGCTTACTGAAGAATACGCTGACGTTAAGGGATTCGTAAGATTTTTTATAATTAACCAGAAAGTTTTATTTCGTAGTGGAGACAAGGCCTTTTACTGGGATAGTTCGGCTTTTGCCAGTAAAAATGTCTTTGATGTTTTTGACCATGATTTTATTTATGGCGATCCTAAAAGTGTAAAAAACGAGCGATTCGTCGCGGTGAGTGAATCATTTGCCCGGAAATACTGGGGCAATGAAAACCCTATCGGCAAAGCAATCACTTCTGAAAATTTCACAGCCAAAATAACACATGTTTTTGCTGATCTGCCTGAAAACTCCCACCTGAGGTATGACGTACTTCAATCAGATGATATACCTTTTTTTAATGATCCGGAGGATGCTAACCAGCGTCGTCAATCACTTTGGAATCCTCGCTTCCATACATATTTATTAATGCAGGAAGACTATGATATCCGGAAATTTAAGGATATTTCCGACTCTTTTTTCGAGCGTCATATGGCAGACCTGGGAAAGGCCTATAAGGCGACATGGAGGGCCTGGCTTCAACCTCTGGCAGATATTCATTATAATTCGGATGTAGGGTATGACCAACCTACAGGAATCAAACATTATCTTTACGGATTTACAGCAGTGGCAATTTTCATTCTGCTGGTGGCCTGTATTAATTATATGAACCTGGCAACAGCCCGTGCATCGAAACGGGCAAAAGAAGTTGGCATGCGGAAGATCCTGGGGTCCGGCAGGACACGCTTGATACTCCAGTTTATGGGGGAGGCTATTTTCTTCTCGTTGGTTGCCCTGGTATTTGGCTATATCCTGGTACAATTAGCCTTGACTCAAACCCCTATAAATGAATTATTGGGTAATTCCATAGCATTGAAGGATCTGAATGAACCCCGCCTGTTACTGGGGATGCTTGCGTTCAGCCTGGTACTCGGCTTGATGTCAGGAATTTATCCGGCCCTCTACTTGTCTTCCATAGCCCCCCTGTCAGCCCTTGTGGGTAGCCATAAAGCAGGCAAGGGGAGTCTCAGGTTGCGGGAAATGCTGGTGCTGATCCAGTTCATCATCTCTGTCACTGTTATTGCCTGTACCCTGCTTATGGTTCTGCAAATGCGGTATGTTTCTCGTCTGCCCCTGGGTTTTGATAAAGAGAACAGGTTGATAGTTACTCTACGGACCGCGGATGTGATCGATAAAGTGCCAACTATTAAAAAGGAACTCTTAAAAAACAGCAGTATCCTGGGTGTCTCGTTGTGTGGCGATGTAATCGGCAAGATCGAGGGCTTGATGGGGGCACAGATAGATAATAAGGATGGTGTCCCTGAAATTATGACCGTAAAATTCATGCAGGTCGGTAATGATTTTATCGATGTGATGGGGATTGCACTCAAGGAAGGCAGGGATTTTTCAAAGAGACTACTAACGGATGTGGGAAATTCTTATATCGTTAACGAGACCATGGTAAAAAAGATGGGCTGGGACCAGCCGTTGGGTAAACATATTCAGAGTGGAAAGGTTATTGGAGTGGTAAAGGATTTTCATTATGACTCCCTTAAGAACAATCTTGATTCCTTTGTCCTTCTACGGTTTTCCGGTACTCAAGGTATTTCTGCCCAGAACCGTCAACTCATGATTCAGTACCTGGTCCTGAACATTGCGGCAGAGGATATATTCCGGACATTGTCTTTTCTTGAAGAGAAATTCGCGGAGTTTGATCCCAAGCATCCCTTTGAGTTCGAGTTTCTGGATGACTCTTTGAATAAGCTATACCTGGATGAAAAGCAACAGATGGAACTCATAGGGATTTTTGCGGCTGTTTGTATCTTTATTTCATGTATGGGCCTATTCGGACTCGCAGCCTTTACCACTGAACAGCGCACAAAGGAAATCGGAATCAGAAAGGTGCTTGGCTCATCCACATGGCAAATTATAACCATGTTGGCCCGAAGAATCCTGTTACTTGTTTTTGGAGGCGCAGTAATTGCCTCACTAATGGCTTATTTTGCCATGGATGAATGGTGGTTAATCGATTTTTCCTATCGGATAAATTTAAATATGAATTTATGGGTATTTCTGGTATCTGCTGCTGTGGCTGCTGCTGTGGCCTTTATCACGGTTGCCCTGCAGTCTTATAAAACAGCGCAGGCTAATCCGATCAATGCGCTTCGGTATGAATAAAGAAAGGTGTAAGGTCTACGGTTTACGGTATAAGGAGGTATTCTTAACATTATACCTTTCCATATTCGAAGTTGGACGTTCCATATTCGACGTTCGTTTTTCTAACAAGGTTTTTTATATTAAAGGAGAAAACAATGAAAAATTTAATCAAACTCTTAGTCCTGTTAATTTCTGTTATATTGATAAATAACGCCATAGCCAGTGAAGAAATTACCGGCACATGGCAGGGAACGCTGGTACCAGCGCCCGGTAATGAGTTGGTCATCCAATTTATAATAACTGAGAACGATGATGGTTCCTATTCAGTTGTACTGAATTCCCCTGATCAGGGTGCCATAAAAGACATCAAGGCGAGTTCGGTGGTGTTTGATTCGGGCAAGCTGAAGCTAGATGTTACTGATTTGAGCGGGTCTTACGAGGGAACTTTAAAAGATGGTAAATTCGAAGGAAACTGGATGCAAGAAGGGACATCAATCCCGCTAAACCTGAAGCCCTATGAAAAGCCTGTATTATCCAAGGAAGATATGGAAAAATTAGTGGGCCAATGGCACGGACCTCTGAAAATCCCGACAGGCGATTTGACGTTAGTTCTTCGATTCGAGATGAAAGAAAAAGGTGAGTTAAAGGCCTTTTTAGACAGCCCTGATCAAGGTGCTACAGGTATACCGGTTTCTGATGTGGAGCTGGTTGATGATACCCTTAGTATAAAGGTCTCGGTTGCAAATGTGGAATATAAAGGGAAAATCACGGGTGATGAAATTGTGGGTGAGTTCAAACAGGGCGGGCAAGGTATACCCTTAACACTAAAAAAGGGAGAATATAAACCTGAGGTAACCTTAAACCTTTCCAAAGAGATTAAGGATAAGTTGTCAGGAGAATGGCATGGACAACTTGAAATACCGACTGGTCTCATTCATGTGTCATTCAGATTTGAAACCACGGAAAAGGGAGACTTTGTGGGGTTTTATGAGGTGCCGGATCAACATGTGAAAGGAATACCGATCAAAGAGGCGGATTTTACTGATGGTAAACTCACTCTTAAGATAAAAGTTGCTAATGCCGAGTTTAAAGGAACTCTGGCAGGTGATTTGCTAACCGGAGAATGGATGCAGGCAGGATTGAGCAATATACATTTATCAATGAAAAAGGGGAAATATACACCCCCTGTGTTCAGTCTGGATCTTCCCAAGGAGACCAGGGAACTCTTATCAGGCGAATGGCACGGACAGCGTAAAATGACAAAAGGTTTCATGCATATGTCATTTAGATTTGAAACCACGGAAAAGGGAGATTTCCTGGGGTATTATGAAGTTCCGGATCAAAATGTAAAGGAGATACCGGTCACAGAGGCAAGTTTAAGTGATGGTAATCTGATTCTTAAGATGCAAAAACGTGTCAATATCGAGTTCAAAGGACAACTGGCAGGTGATGAGTTAACCGGACAGATGATACAGTCAGGAATGGCTAATACAACTGTATCAATGAAAAAGGGGAAGTATATACCACCTGTATACAGCCTAGACCTTCCCAAGGAGACCAAGGACCTTCTATCAGGCGAATGGTATGGAGAGCTTAAGGCACCTTCAGCAACCGTTACAGTGGTATTTAGATTTGAAACCACTGAAAAGGGCGAATTCGTAGGATCCGAGGAAGTACCGGATCAAAAAATAAAAGGAATACTGGTGACAGAGGCGAATTTTAGTGATGGTAAGTTGTCTTTCATAGTTCCTAATGCCGAATATAAAGGAAAAATCACAGGTGATGAGTTTACTGGGGAGGTGATAGAGGAAGGAAGCAACAATGCACCTATACCTTTTACACTGAAAAAGGGAAAGTATGTACCACCTTCGTACAGCTTAAACCTGCCCAAAGAGACAATGAAAACCTTATCTGGAAAATGGAAGGGAAAACTCGGTAACTATACCCTGGTGTTCAGATTTGAGAAAAATGAAAAGGGTGAGTTTTTAGGTCTTATAGACAGCCCTGATACAAGTACAAAGGATATACAGATCACTGAAGCGAGCTTGAGCGGTAGTAATCTGACCTTGAAAGTAAAACTTGTTAATGCCGAATTTAATGGGGAATTGTCAAAGGACAGCCTCGACGGTGAATGGACCCAGGGAGGACAGAATATTCCCTTAATATTGAAAAAGGGAGAAAATTAGGTCCAAACATAACCTGATAAAAAAGCTCTGCCAGGAACATATATGTTAAAGCGTTTATATTTATAGAAAGCTATCCGAAACAATAGGTTCAATAAAGGCTGACAGCTGAGTGCTGAGAGCTAATATCTTACGCTGGAGGCGGTTGAATTATGAGTAAAATATTTTCAGTGAAATTGTTTTTACGCGGATTATCTATAGTCGCGATATTTGGAATCTTTCTATTCGCGGGATGTGCCCATCTTAAGGGCAGTGAAGATTATTATACATTTAAGGCGGCTCCCGAGACGTTACGACAGATAGAGCCGATAGAGTTAAAAGAGGCCGAGGAAGAAGAGATATTAACGCTGGATAGGGACGGGCCGGAACTTGCCGAGCTGGAGATATCCCTTGAAGAGTGCAGGGCATTGACCCTTAAGAACAACCTTGATCTCAAGGTTCAGCTTATTAATCCGGCTATCGCGGCCGAGCGTGTAAGTCAGGAGGAGGCGCGTTTCGAGGCCGTGTTTTCGGCTAACGCAATTTATTCGAAGAGTAACACGCCGGTCGCCTCAACAATTGAAATCGCCGGCAATCAAGTGGACATTACCTACACTGATCTTGGTGTCAATATTCCTTTGCGAACAGGTGGAGACATAACGGTCAATTTAACTGACAACCGGGCCAAGACGGATTCTTTTTGGGCGGTATATAACCCTTCCTATGACTCTGACCTTTCGGCTTCCATTAGTCAGCCGCTTCTTCGTAACGCGGGTAATCGGGTTAATGAGTCTGCCATTCGGATCGAGGAATACAACAGGCAGATCACTGACGCCCGGACTAAACTTGAAGCCATACGCGTTATCGCTGATGTGGACCGCACCTACTGGTGTCTTTACGCGGCACGGAGACTGTTGGATGTGCGCAGGCAGCAGTACGAATTAGCCAAGGCCCTGTTTGAACAGACCGAGCGTCTTGTGGAAGTTGGAATAAAACCTCAGATAGAACTGATTCGAACCAGGGCAGGAATCGCTGGGAGGTTTGAGGCTATTATAACGGCAGAGAATGGTGTTCGAAATACTGAGCGGGATCTTAAACGGATGCTCAACAAGTCAGGTTTGGGAATGGAAACAGCAACAGCGCTGATTCCATCTACCGAACCTGATCCTGTCCTTTATGAACTCCAAAAAGAAGAGATGGTAGCAAATGCCATAGAAAACCGGATGGATATGCTGGAACTGGAGCTGCAGCTCGCTCAGGATGCCAGTACGATTGACTACAGGCGAAACCAGACGCTGCCTTTGGTAACAATGGAATATAGATATAATATGAACGGCCTAGGCCCGGGAAGGAGTGATTCCTATGATATGCTTTTTGATAACAGGTTCAAGGACCATCGCATTGGCCTGCAGGTATCCATACCCCTGGGTAATAGGGCCGCGAAGAGCCGGCTTCGCCAGGCTATATACGAGCGAACAAGGCGATTGGCCAGCAGGGACAGTAAAAAGGCCCAGATAAAATATGAGGTTCTAAAGCAAATTGACCAGCTTGATGCGAGTTGGCAGCGTATCCTGGCCAGCAGGCAGACCACGATCCTGCGTGATCAGCAGTATCAGGCGGAGAAACGTCAATATGAACTCGGCATGCTCACTTCTACCGATGTGCTTGAAGCACAAACAGATCTTGCAGACGCCCAGAGAATGGAAATTCTCGCGCTGACCGAGTATCAGATAGCCCTTGTTGATCTGGCCTACGCGACCGGCACTCTACTGGGCGCCGCAAAGGTGCAATGGGAGCCTTTTGTGCCGGAAGAATAATATCGATGAACAGGAGTCGATGGTCAAAATTAGATTATGCAAATGAGAGACATATAAAACGTTTAAAAAACCTGATACAGATGATAACCTTTAGATCAATATAAGCGCTCGAAAGGAGTATCAGGTTTGTGAAGGCATTATTCACCTCGGATATACATGCCAGCAGGAACCACCTCTCTTCCATGTTTTCAACTGTTTCAGGGTAGAGTTATCCAGCAAGCCCTTTTATCTCATCCTCAAGAAGAACCTTGCAGTAACGGCAGAAATTATCTGATTTCCTGTCCACATCATCAACCGACCGGCAATAATGCATGCAACAGGACCTATCAGGGCAGTGCCGCAGGTTAAAGGTGTGGCCCAATTCGTGAACAGCCTCCTTTATGACACGCCGGTAATACGCCTTTTGAGGATTTATAGCCGGGAGGGCTTCGGTGAGCCGGAAGGTGGAGACGATGCAAGTCTTCCCGCCTAATTGTGCCTCTCCGTAGACATGGGTAAGTATTGGAATAAAAAGGTCCTGTTCAGATATGGCAAGGATCTTAACGGCCTGGGGAGGAGCAATGTCCGCGAGCTTTTCCAGTATTACGGTGGAAAAGTACTGGTTTCTGGCCGGGTCCAGGGCAAAATCCAGGTTCTTAAGCAGTGACAGAATATCGACAGGATAACCAAAGCTTTGCGCGATGCCTTTGCCGACCCGTTCAATGAGTGATGGATCCAGGTCTCCTATCGGAGAGATAAGGATTTTATATTCAGCTTGAGAATTCAATCGGTTTATGAATCTGATAACGTTTAATCTTTTTATAAAGCGTGGATCTGTCTATACGCAGTATCTCGGAGCTCCTGGAAATATTCCAGTTGTTGTCATTCAGCACTTGTATAATATGCGACCTTTCTACCTCCCTTAAAGAATTATCTTGGCGTGATAAGACGCGTTCCGCCTGGAATATAGGCAGGTCTTCTCGGGTTATCTTTCGACCTTTCGTTACCACAACCGCCCTCTCTATGGCGTTTTCCAGTTCCCTTACGTTGCCCGGCCATTCATAAATCATCAGTTCATCCATTCCATCACGGGTGATACCGTCTATAGGTTTATTAATCTCGCTGGAAAAACGATAAAGGAAGTGATCAACAAGAAGGGGTATGTCCTCTTTGCGCTCACGAAGCGTAGGCATCCTAAAGGAGATTACGTTAAGACGGTAATATAGATCTTCTCTGAAGGTGCCCTGTTTGACCGCATTCTCAATGTCTTTGTTAGTAGCAGCGATAACCCTGAAATCCGTTTCAATGGGCTGTGTGCCTCCCACCCTGTAAAACATATGATCTTCCAAAATCCTGAGAAGATCGATCTGCATCCTCATGCTGATCTCGCCTATCTCGTCTAGAAAAAGTGTGCCTCCATGGGCCAGTTCCAGCCTGCCTTGTTTTGTCTCTTTGGCGTCAGTAAAGGCCCCTTTTTGATAGCCGAACAGTTCGCTTTCCATAAGATGCTCTGGCACCGAACCGCAATTGACCGTGACAAAGGGCCCTTCACTGCAATTGCTGTTAATATGGATTGCCTTGGCGGCCAGTTCCTTGCCGGTGCCCGTCTCCCCGGTTATCAGAACCGTCGAGCCGGTGGGAGCCACATCTTTTATAAGATCAAAGATCTTTTGCATGGGCTTGGATTGGCCTATCATGCTCTCGAATCGGGTTCGGTCTTTGTATCGCTCTTTCAAGTACAGATTTTCCCTTGCCCGGGCCTGATGTTTGATCACCTTGTCTATCAGAAGCCCTAGTTCATTAGGGTCAAAAGGCTTTAGAAGATAATCATAAGCACCGGCTTTCATGGCTTCGATGGCTGAAGAGATTGATCCATAGGCGGTTATCATTATAATCTCCGTTTCAGGATCACTTTCCTTGACCTTTTTGAGGACATCCATCCCGCTGATGCCCTCCATTTTAATATCAAGCAGTATGATATCAAATCGGGTGTGTTTTATGCTTTCAAGGGCTTCTTCACCGCTGCCGACCTTCTCCACATGGTGGCCGTCCCTCTCCAGCCACCCTCCTAAAGATTCCCGCATAATCAATTCGTCGTCGACTATCAGGATTTTAGAGCTGCTCATGTGTACCTCCATTAGAATCAGGATAAACAGGCTTATTTTTTAAGGGAAGCTCAACCCTGAATGTGGTCCCTTCCCCCAGCCTGGATCTGACGTTGATTGAACCGCCATGCTCCTGAATTATACCGTATGCTACCGAAAGCCCCAGCCCCACCCCTTTTTTCCTCTTGGTAGTAAAGAATGGTTCAAAGATCTTATTGATATTCTCTCGTGCTATACCGGTGCCGGAATCAATAAACAAGATATTAATCTTGCCGTGTTTTACGGACTGGCCGGTTTCGATAGTGAGAATACCTCCCTCCCTGGACTCCATGGCCTCTACGGCATTGGAGATAAGATTCATGAACACCTGTAAGAGCTGATCCGAGGAACCAACGATATCCGGAAGGAAAGGACCAAATCGTTTTTCTATTTTGATTCCCTTTATTTTAAGAAGGTTTGAATTCAGGAGAAGGGTTTGTTCAACCAGGCTGTTGATATTTATACCAACCGGACTGATATTTATTAAAAGAGGCTGGTCGGTTGACTTTCTGTGATCGATCTGCCCCGTTTCCAACCTGGTTTGCCTTGAGAAGGTAAGCAGATTGGATACGATCCCGCTGGTGCGTCGTGTCTCGGTCTCCATAAGGTCCAGGTAATTCTTGAAGTTTTCCACATCCCGTTGCGGAAGGGCACCGTGTCTAATAATCTTTTTCATAAGCATTGTCAGGTTCAGCACGCCGGCGATAGGGTTGTTGATCTCATGAACCACGGAAGCCGCCAGTTTGCCCAGAGAGACCATCTTGTCCTGATGAAGGAGTTTTTCATGGGTTTCCTTCAGTTGCCGGGTTCGTTCTTCGACCATTTGCTCCAGACGCCGGGTGATCTCTTCTTCTTCCTTAAGCTGCAAAGTGATATCGCGACTGATCTCGATAAACTCCAAGATCCTGCTGTCTTTTCCATGTATGGGGAACATGTTGACTTCGTAATAACGAGGAGAGTCCTTATTCCCCGTCTTGGTGATCATTATCTGACGGACAGGCCTCTTATTTTTTACGACTTCTCTCAGAGGGCAGGCACATTCGTCAGGGTTACAGGGGCTATCCATCTTCCGGAGGATGGAATAACATTTTTTTCCGAGCGCCTCTTCCCGAGAATAACCGGTGTGTGTGGTAAAGGCATCATTTATTTCCAGGATATCCATATCCGGCGAGATTACACAGATCAGGTCCTGAATGCCGTTTAATATGGTTTCTACTTCCTCGTTTCGTTTTCTCAGTTTGCGCTCTTCGATACTGATGGCTTTCCAGAAGACATCAAAGACATGATAAGACTGGAGCCTGACCTGGGGAGGTTTGGTTCGGAGTATATCATCAAGAATTTCCTGTTCAGGGGTTGTGAGGATAAAGAGTCTGATATTATACTTGGGGTCATAAAGCTCATGGTAATCACTCACTGTTATCAGTCCCAGCTTTTCCGCGGCCAGCATCCCCGGGCTCTCGGGATCAGGGTCGGCAACGGCTTTCATGCGGGCGTTTACCTCCCTTTCCCTGTAGTCCATAGTGGTTTTTTCGATGAGTTCCTTGCAATAGGGACCCCCGCCTACCACGGCAATATTAATGATTGAATTATTATCCGTCATGAGCAGGCATTCCCTCTTGGAAAGAGTAGACAAACAGGCCCGGCTAGTTCCGGTGTTAATTCTACATCTTCTGCATAATCCGGGTAAATCATCCGGATAGACCGGCTTTACAAACTGATTGCATTATAAACCAGACACAGGTGTAATACAAGTTCTGTCCTCATCCACCCATTTCGAAATACAGCAGGCCTGCTTGTGTTCCTTTCATCTTGTATCAGGGTATTTAAAAAGATACTTTTTTTCAAACGGATATTATCTAATCGGGGAACCTCAGGATCACCAGCATGCTCGCGGGCATATTTGTATTATTAATAATCTCGCGTCCTTCGCCCGGGCCTATATAGATTGAATCCCACGGCTTGAGTATGATTTCCTCTTTTTTGGTCTTAATGGTTACTTCTCCTCCCAGGACAAAATAGATTTTTTCAGCAGAGCCTTCATCCCAGTCCGCACCTCCGCCCGGAAGGAAGTGGGATAGGCCCATGAAATTTGAAGATCCTGTGGTTTCCTTGTCATGGAGCTTCAAGGCTGCCATATTGAAATGTTTGGGTGGATCATAGGGCTTTACATCTTTCAGTTCTACCTTTTTCATGGTATACCTCCTTAATTATTTATTAATGAGTTATTGACCCCTAAACCTCGGCGCTTAGTCGTCCCAGCCTGATATATTACAGGTAAAGTTCGGATCAACTTTAATGGGAATCGTCCCGCTTACTTCTTCCAGTAGGCTGCGCCGGAAATCCAACACATTATTATAGTCCATTTTCAAGACGCTTCGCAAATGTTTCTTATCCAGGCATTTGCTCTCCCAATATATAAACTGAATAAGATTTCGGTTATCGGCCATAAACTCCTGTGGATAATACAAGGCCTTGGTCAGTTTCCGCACCGGGGCGTGGATACGCCCCTGAAAATAAATTGGAGAAGAAAGCAATTCTTTTTATGTAATATGTAGTTATGCTGGTTGAAAAGTTATGTTAAACGTGTTTATTATCAAAAATAGAGAAAGGGGAACAGATTGACTATTTGAAAACAGATTGAAAGGAGAAAGATCATTGAAAAACGAAGTCGTAAATAACGGGAGAGACACTTTGAGTTATGGTCGAGCCTTTTTCTGATCAAGCCCTGCAGTTTTCAGTATATTAATAAGAACGAGGTTTGAAGGATGAATATTATCGTATGCGTTAAGAGGGTCCCTCAGGTGCAGGATGTTGATCTGGAGATCGACGGTTCAAAAAAGGATGTACACAAGGATAACCTGCCTTATTTTATTAACGAGGGGGACAACTATGCCGTCGAGGAGGCCGTACGGCTGAAGGAAAAGCCAGGCGGCACGGTTACGGCCATTACACTCGGAGATGAGGATGACGAAGAGGTCCTCAGGAGATGCCTTGCTTTCGGTGCGGACAATGCCATAAGAGTTGATCCGGGCTCACTTGTCCTTGATTCCTATGTTATTTCAAGGATTCTGTCCGAGGTTATAAAGGGGCTGGACTATGATCTCATCCTAACCGGTGTGCAGGCGGATGATCTGAACAGCGGCATGGTAGGAATAATGGTGGCCGAGCATCTGGGTATCGCCCATTCCGCCGTGGTAACCGATATTGAGGTACTGGAAGACGGGGCGGCCATTAAGGTTGAGCTGGAAAACGGCCTGGATGAGAAGGCCAGAATAGGGTTCCCTGCGTTACTCACAATACAGACAGGCATTAATGAGCCGAGATATGTCTCCGTAATGGGAATAAGAAAGGCCTCCAGGAAGGAGATAGAAGTGAAAAGGGTGGAGGACCTTAACCTATCACAGGATGACCTGACTCCGGCGACAGTTGTCGAGGAGGTCTTTTTGCCCCCTGAAACAGGAGGGGGTGAGATCCTGGAGGGAGGTCCGTCCGCGATCGCCGATCAGATTATTGAAATCATCAAGGAGAAGGGGGTTATATAGATGGGCGAGATATTTGTCGTCGTTGAGCACAGGCAGGAAAACCTAAGGGAGATCACCATGCAGATGCTCGGTAAGGCCGATGAACTCTGCCGGGAACTTTCCCACACCCTGACGGCCGTATTGATGGGAGGCAAAGGTGTCCCCTTTCTGGATGAGCTTGTGGAAAGGGCCGACAGGGTCATTGTCATGGAGGATGAACGGTTAAGGAATTTTAATGCCGATCGGTATAAGTGGATTCTTAACAATCTTATCCATGAACGCGAACCCCATATTGTCATGATGGGTCATACTGCCTGGGGCATGGACCTTGCCCCTGCCTTGGCTGTCATGACTGGTTGGCCTGTGGCGTCGGATTGTGTGGATATTCTGGTACAAGACGGGAATCTGAAGGTTATCCGCCAGATATACAATGGTAAGCTTTTTTCAAAGGTATCCTTCAGGCAGTCAAAAGGGTATCTGGTAACCATGAGACCAGGCGCATTCCCCGAAGATAAGGCCGGAGATCATCACGGTGAAGTGGAACGCTTGCCCGTTCCTCCGGACCTGCCGGAGACACGGAGGGAGTTTCTGGAATTTGCGGAATCCGAAACCGGTGAAGTTGATATAACCCAGTCCGAGTTTCTGGTATCCATTGGAAGGGGGATAGGAGAGCAGGAGAACATAGCGGAGATTAAGGAATTAGCCGATCTGATGGGAGGCCAAATCTCCTGCTCCAGACCCGTCGTGGATAAGAACTGGCTGCCCAAATATCACCAGGTAGGGACCTCCGGCAAGACTGTAAAGCCGAAGGTCTATTTTGCCCTGGGAATAAGCGGTGCGTTTCAGCATGTTGCCGGGATAGGGGGCGCAGGGACGGTAATCGCCGTAAACAAGGACAAAAAGGCACCCATCTTCAGGGTGGCGGATTACGTTGTGGCAGATGATCTTTTCAAGATTGTGACGGCGCTCAAAGAGAGATTCAGCTAGATTTTTGCTTTACCCCGCGCTCGAAATCCTTAACCAGCCACAGGATCAGTTCTTCGGCCCGATCTATTTCCATTTTGCTCGTGTTTACAATAACATGGTATAGACGCAGGGAGTTGGGTTGCCACTGTCCGAGCTGTTTAAGAAAGGTGTCCCTTCTTTTTTCCCTGGTCTGGATGGCCTTTTCCGCCTCTTTCCTGCTTACGTGCCATATCCTTTCAAGAAACTTGATGCGGTCTTCCAGGTCGGCCACCACAAGGACATGGAGGGCATTCGGTTTATCCTGAAGTATGAATTGGCTGCCCCGGCCCAGGAACACCACATTGTCTTCCTTTGCGATCTTGACAATAATCCTCTTCAGGAACGAGATATATCTACCCTCGTCAAAATCGGCCCTGGATTCACCTATATGACGTTCTATGAAGCTGCTGCTGACCAGGCTGGATGTAAACCGTGTAAGCCAGTCACCGGCATTCTTTTCCGTGGATCTTATCCATTCAGGCGAGACATTTGCCTCCTCGGCTATCTTGTTTATGACCTCGCCACTTACGAATTGATAATTCAAACGGTCTGCGACCGATTTACCGAGGCTCCAGCCCCCGGCGCCGAACTGGCGGGAGATTGTCAAGATGGCCATAGTATCCCTCCTGACAGATTATTTGGTGACCATGAACTAAATCCTATTCATACAAGATTCCCTGTTCTCTGTTTACTGTTTGTAGATGGTAACATTCTATAGGAACTTTGGGGAATTTTCATCATAAATCGCAAACGGGCGTAATTTCACCCCCCTAATCCTCCTCTTTTGATGGGGAGGTAGGGGTGGGGGTATGCCGGATCTTTGATTCATTGACAAAGGAGACAAAATTCTCAAAGTATTCGTCTCCCCCTGCGATAAAGGTATCGTTATGTCCGGCTCCCTTTATTGCGTAAAAGTATTTCGGTTGCCTTGATGCCTCAAACAGCCTTTTACCCATGGAGAAAGGGACAATCTCATCCTCTTCGCCTTGTATGATAAGCTTGGGCACGCCGATGTCGGATATCTTATCAAGGTTATTATAATGGGAGGGAAGCATGGAAGAGAGCAGGTTAAATGGGAACATGGTCTTGGCCATATTACTGATGGATGTAAAGGCGCTTTCCACAATTATTGACCTGGCGTCCCTGTTTAAAGCCGTTTCTATGGCAACAGCCCCACCGAGAGAACGTCCGAACAGCACGATATTTCCCGGTGATATATGCTCCTTCTCTACCAGATAATCATAGGCCGCCTGTCCGTCCGCATAAATACCCTTTTCAGAAGGGTTTCCCGAGCTTTTTCCATATCCCCTGTAGTCAAATATAAAGGCTTGAAGATGTCTCTCCGTAAGTAGCCTTATATTTTCCAGACGGTGTGAGATATTGCCGGCGTTCCCGTGGAAGAAAAGTATGACGGGACCTCCGGTTTGGAGCGGAAAGAACCAGCCGTGAAGGCGGTATCCATCCCCTGAATTAAAATACACGTCCTCGTATTCCAACCCGAGCTCTTCAGGAGTAAAGTCGAATGATGATTGGGGGTAAAAGACAAACCGGTTTTCTATCCTGGGATAAAAAACAATTGATGCGGCGATAAAGATGACGATCAATAATAAAATAAAGGTCCATGGGACAGACATAAACAATATGCTCCGGAGATATTTTTTCTTTCTATTTATAGCCATGATAATCTATTGATAATGGTATTGCCACAATTAAGACTTAAAAACTTGCTCTTTTCATGGTAGAATTACTTTTGGTTTATCCGGTTAATGAGTACGTAAAGAAGTAAAAGACTAAACTTTATTATAAGTACATTAATGGCCCATGGGGCTCTATTTTAGGCGGCGAAAACATTAACAGCACGCTAATTACGTAAGGTGCCACCCAGGCGGGCGGAATACTTATGAGATAATAGAGAATACTCTAGTCCGGCCAACCCTGGAAAAGGCTACCCGCCCGCCTCGTCTGGTTTTGTGCAGGGTCATTGCACATAAACGAGTTCGCCGCTTAAAAGAGAACCCCAGGCCCATATAGCGCAAAATATTTAGATCTCATTAACTAGCTTACTCATTAACCGGATAAAACATATTTTTAGGCATTGCAGGATAATTTTATCAGCATCCTTTCTTTTAAACAACAAGCAAGGAGGTATAAATGAAAATTCAAAAAGTGTTTATAAAGACCGCCTATTGTCTGATAGGACTTTCGATCCTGGTATTGATCGTTCTTACCATCTTCCAGTATCACCAGATCAAGAAGATATCCGAAAATGCAGCCCGGGAGACAGTCACAGAGGATGAATCCGCGGGCGAGGCAATACCCGGCCCAGTGGAAGATCTTAAAGAAAGAGACGCCCGAGACACGACCCCTTCGAACAAAGAGATCGATGAACTCGAGTATCAACTCGAAGCATCGGAAGAGGAACTGAACATGGCCCATGAGCAATTATCCGAAGAGCAGGGAAAAAGGGCTACGGATAGGGAGTCTGCGAGACAATTGTATAAAAGGGCCCTGGATGACCCGGCCTCGGAAAAGATGCTGCGAACCACATTTAAGGGTGTCCTGGATATCAATTACGGCCCGCTTTTTGAGGAGTTGAATCTTTCGCCGGAGAAACAGGATGAGTTTAGTAATATATTGATAGATCAGCAGATGGCGACCTTGGATATCAGCCGGGAGATGCTCTACGATTCACCTTCCGAAGAAAACAAAAGGGAGTTAAAGCAGCGCTTCCAGGAATTCAGGGAGGAATACGAGAAAAAGATCAGCGAATGTCTGGGGCCAGGGGATTACATTACCTATGAGGCATACCAGGAGAGACTCCCTGAGAGGATACTTGTGAACAATTTCATGGAGTTGCTTAACCCGGATGATAGACTGAGTGCTGATCAGGAAAAGGGGCTTGTCGATTCCATGTATGAACAAAAAAAGGATCTATATTCCGAACTGGGCTATGATCCGGAAGAATTGGTCTTTCCCTCTGAGATGGATAAGGAAAAGATGGCCCGGAACATGGAAAGACTGGACAGGACCTATGCAAGGTATACTGAAAGCGCCGGCATGACCCTCAACGAATCCCAGATGGAGCAGTTTAGAAAGTACCTGGGGCAGCAGCGTGATATGGAGGAATCGTCATTAGAGATGTTGAGACAGATGAATGGAAGCTGAGGGTGACTAGAAGATTAAGCCCCACGGGTAAACCCGTGGTCCCATATAATTACCCGGCTCCGCCTTCGGCTACGCCGCGGTTATCCGCCCATGGTTAGGGGCGAAATCACGCCGTAGCTTTTTGTGCATTCATCCATGGGCAAGCCCATGGTCTTCTGCGAAGGCGGATAAAGGTGGTAAAGGCCTAGGCGCCCAGATAGGACTTTTTTACTTTTTCATCATTCAGTAGATCAGCGGGTTTGCCCGCAAGGACAATATTGCCTGTTTCCAGGACATATCCATAATCCGCTATGCGCAATGACTCGGAGGCGTTTTGCTCCACAAGCAGGATGGAAGGCCCTCTTTCTCTGATCCTTGCCAGGGTATCCATAATGTTTGTCAGGACAACAGGGGCCAACCCCAGGGAAGGTTCATCCAGCATGAGTAATTGAGGTCCCGACATCAGTGCCCTGCCGATGGCCAGCATCTGCTGTTCACCACCGGAAAGGGTTCCTGCAGGCTGTTTTCTCCTTTCCTTCAGGATAGGGAAGAGATCATATACCTCCTGCCTCAATGTTTCCACCAAACGCCGGTCTTTTCTCCGAACATATGCGCCTAACTCCAGGTTTTTATATACCGGCAGCTGTGAAAAAAGCATCCTGCCTTCCGGGCAGTGGGAGATGCCCAGTTTAACGATCAAGTCGGGGACCATTTGATCGATGTGTTCTCCGTTGTACAGGATACCTCCTCGCGCCGCAGGTATCAGACCGGATATTGTCTTTAAAAGCGTGCTTTTCCCGGCGCCGTTCGCTCCCAGGATAGCAACAGCTTTTCCGGCACCTACCTCCAGGGAAACCCCTCTCAATGCTTCGAAGGTCCCATGAAATACATGTATGTCTTCAACTCTGAGCAGCATCCCTGACTCCCAGATAGGCCTTGATCACTTCTTGGTTATTGGCCACCTCTTCGGGCGTTCCTTCGGCAATGTTTTTGCCGTAAGACAGGACAATGATCCTGTCGGATATGCTCATGACCATCTTCATCTTGTGTTCAATAAGACAAATGGTGACACCGGTCTTCCTGATCCTGTCTATAAGGTCTATAATCCCGCTCGTCTCCTCCAGGTTAATGCCTGCGGCAGGCTCATCAAGAAGAAGCAACTTGGGTTCCGTAGCCAGAGCCGATGCAATGGAAAGTCTTTTTCGGGCTTCCTCGGTGAGACCAGCCGCTATTTTATCCCGCTTGTCCTCCAGCCCGACAAAAGAAAGTATCTCCTTTGCCCTTTCTATGACCTTCTTTTTTTCACGGCCGGCAGCAGGAATCCCGAAAATAGAGCCTATAAGCCCAACCCTGGCATGTGACATCTGTCCGATAATAACATTGTCCAGGACCGTGCTGCGCTGAAACACACTGGTTAATTGAAAGGTGCGGCTCATGCCGCTCCGAATAATACGGTGCGGTTTGTATCCGGTGATATCGATCCCGTTGAAGATTATCTTGCCCGAAGTAGGACTGTAGAAACCTGTCAACAGATTGAACAGCGTGGTCTTGCCGGCGCCGTTGGGACCGATAATGCTGAGCAATTCACCTGTTTGAATGTTGAAGGCCAGGTCTTCCACGGCGGCCAGTCCGCCGAACCGCTTGGTCAAACCGATAACCTCAAGAACCGGCATAGGGACTTGTCCTCGATCTGATAATCCTCCCTTTGAGGGCCTTAAATCCCCCTGATATTCCGGAAGGAAGAAATATAAGAAACAACATCAGAATGATCCCGTTGATCATTGTCTTGAGAGAAGGTATGACCTGGAGCAATTCCGGAACAGCCATTAAGACCAGTGTCCCGAGAATAGGTCCGGCCATGGTGCCGGCACCCCCCACCACGAGATAGGCGACAACATCCATGCCCCTGGCAAAATAGGCCATCTCAGGACTTATGACCACGTTGTAGGAAGCATACAGCACACCCGCTATCCCGGCCATAATAGCACTTATGGTAAAGCTCAAGATTTTAGTTGACATGGTATCGATGCCCAAGGACTCGGCTAAATCTTCATTGTATGAAATAGCTATAAACCTTCGCCCTATGAGGGAATTTATCAGTCTATGGGAAAATACCATTATAAGGACCAGGAAAAATAGAGTGAAATAATACATGGGGAGGAGGGAGGCGAAGGTTAATCGGCCTCCCCATGGTAAAGGAACCGGGGAGGGTCTGGGCATGCCTGCCAGTCCGTTCGCGCCGCCTGTAAGATCAACCCAGGCCACCAGGACCACTCCCACAATAACCGAGAACCCGAGTGTGACCAGAATAAAATAGGGACCTCTAAGCTTGAGTGCGGGTATACCAATAAGGAATCCGGACAGTCCTGCTATAAATACAGAGGCGAAAAAAGCGGGCCAGAAACCCATGTTAACCTTAACCGTTAAAAGACCGAATGCGTAAGCACCTATTCCGAAAAAGGCGGCCTGACCCAATGAAAGCTGGCCGGTGTAACCGTATATGATATTTAAGCTGAAGCACATGATGGTCCATATACAGATCAGGATAAGCATGCTCACCAGGTAACCCCCGGCCATGGGGGGAATCACTATGGCCAGGATCAGGGCCGGCAGCCAGGCTGTTGCTTTAGTAAATAATGGCATCTTCAAGGTCTCCATACCTCCCTGCCGAGCAGGCCTTTAGGCCGGAATAAAAGGGTCAGAATCATTATTCCGAACACAAAGGTCAGACTGTAGGTGGCACTGATATAGCCCGAGGCGAGACTTTCTACCAGCCCAAGTATAAAGGCTCCCAGCACGGCTCCGGCAATGCTTCCCATCCCTCCGAAAACCACGGCCGAAAAGGCCACAAGCAGCGGCCCCATACCCATAGTGGGTTCCAACAGCACAGCGGGCCCGATAAGTACGCCGGCGATTCCGGCCAGTCCCGTGCCTATCATAAATGCCAATGCCGAGACAGAGGTCACCTTGATACCGCAAAGCATTGCCCCTTCCCTTTGCTGTGCCGTGGCCTCAAGCGTAGCACCGATCATGGTCTTCTTTATAAATATCTGTAAGGCGATCATGACAACCAGGGTGCCCAGAATTACTATGATACGCTGGAGGGGGAGGGCAAAGGGGCCGAAGGTTACCACATGGCGGCTATAGGGGACAACAAACCACTTGGTCTCCGTGCCGAAAAAGAAAAGGGCAGCGCCTTCAATGATCATTAAAAGCGCCATGGCAGCCACGAAAAGGTTGACCTCCGGGACGTCGCGCATGGGATAAAAGATAAACTTATACAATAGGAGTCCTAAAAATGCCAATGCCATGGTAGCGAGGATAAGGGCCATCCAGTAGTTCATGCCGAAGGACATGACCATGTAAAATCCAAAATAGGCTCCGATCATATAGAGATGGCCCTGAGCGAAATTGGGCACATTAAGGATGCCGAAGACCAGGGTAAGTCCTGAGGCCAGCAGGATATAGATACATCCTTGAGATATACCGTTTAATATGTATTGACAGAATTCTACCGCGGTAACCACCTCGATTCTATGTCAAAGACAGCCTGAGGATTATTCCAATACTTCTCTAGGTACCTGGAGTTCCCGGATAAGCTTATAATCACCATCCCTTATCTCAAGGAGAAAGTCGGGGGCCCCGTAGATCAAACCGTTTTCCAGCACATCAGTGTTAGGGAAGATTAAAGGCAGGTTTCCCTCCTGGAGGGCTTTTGGGGCGGCCTCGCGTATGGCGTACGGATCCGTGATAGTATCCGCGATCTCCATGGCCCTGGCCACCATATACACGACCCCATAGATGTGCGCTCCAGGTTGTGCCGGTATATAGCCGTAAGTATCCTGGTATTGTTTGAGATATCCGGTAAGGAAACCTTTCTTATCCTGCTCTGGGTGAGCCTGGTAAAACATCCACTGTGTGGCCTCCACTAGAGAGCCTTCCAGCCTGTCAAGACCCACTATCTTTTCGGCTTTTTTGCCCCAGTCGGAGTTAAGAAAAAATTTGCCCTTGTAGCCGATGTCAAGGGCATGGGAAGCGGCAAGGGCCTGGGGGTCTTCGTACAGGCTCAGAAAGATGATATCGGGCGACTTGGCCTTAAATTTGGTCATAATGGAATGGTAATCCGTCATAGCCTTGCTGTCGATGGTCTCAAATCCAAGGACCTTTCCCCCGAGGCTTTCTAGTTTGTCCACAAATCTCTTGGCCCAGGAGGAATAGGCTTCATTCACATCGGCAACTATACAGGCCTTTTTATATCCTCTTTCTATACAGGCTTGGGCCATGGGATCCCCCCAATAGATTGCGGGAAGCCGTTCCTGGAAATAAAGGGAATTTCCTTTCTTACGGGAGAGGTCTGAGGCCGACATTCCGCAAAAAAGGACACCCGATTGCATATTGATTTCCTGACAGGCCCAGGTTGCAGGGGTGCCGAAAGGGCCGAATATTACCGGGACATTGTGCATTTCCACGAGCCTTCTCATGCCCGCCACACTCTTGGCGGGATCTCCGCCGTCGTCATAGCTGACCACTTCCAATCTCCAGCGCCGGCCATTGACCAGAATGCCGGGACCTTTCCCTAATGTCCCCTTCTCATTTATATTCTTTACAGCCAATTCAACGGAACGAAAAACGCTCAAACCAAAGTAGGCATTGAGGCCACTATGCGGACTGAGTGCTCCCACCTTAACCGTCTTTAACTCCTGTGCCAATAATATGTGAGAGCAGGTCATTGTGGTTAGGATCGTTAAGATAAAAAACGCAAGTATCCTCTTCATATTTCCCCCTTTATTACCCCATAATCGCAATAGAATTCGATTGCCTCGCTTTTCTCCCCGGACCTTTTCCATGTGTCGTAATACGGCGAACTCCCTTTCCAGTTCCTTATAGCAATCTTCACAAAGTGTTTGCCCCAGGTACTCCTTTTCTTCTCCCGGATCAATTTCAGAACCGCAGCGGTCGCACTTCATAAGTTATCCTTTATCTAAGTTTATGCATCAGCTTCCTTACACCGTCCTCTATGGGGTCTCTTCCTACCCCGGGCGAATAAGGGGACTCGAGCATGGCCAGCCTGTGCAGGGGCACTTTCTCAGCCATGGCCAGAGATAACTCATTGATTGTGCCCCTTATTGTCTCATCCGAGATAACCTGAGCTCCCACCAATGTCTTTGTCCGGCGATCAGCAATGAGCTTGTAGTGTAAGACCTTGTTTCCTAAATGAGGGCGGAAGATAGGCCCGCTGACCGTGGTGGCTACGACATCCATTTCCTTCTCCCGGGCAAGTCTCTCGGTAAAACCCGCGGCGCCTATCTGATTGCCAAAGATCTCAATAACAAAGTTCATTATAGTGCCTTCATAAGGGATGGAATTGCCTTTAACCAGGTTTTCACCGGCAATTGCGCCTGTTTTGCTCGCGGTGGTAACCATCAGACGTCGGGTCTTTGATTTGGTAATCATATCCCAGTTCTCAAGGCAATCACCGGCCGCGTAGATATCAGGATCACTGGTCTGCAGATACCGGTTCACCAGTATGCCTCCGGTTTCTCCTATATCAATTCCCGCCTTTGCGGCTATCTCTACATTAGGTCTGGCCCCGGTAGTCAGAAAGACAAGGTCTGCTTCCAGTTTCCTGTCAGGGAGAGTGATGCTCTTCATCCCCGACCCATTCTCTATACCGGTTATTACGGCAGACAGGATTAACTTGATTCCCTTGTCTTGCATCACCTGCTCGACCCTGCTTGCCATATCCTTGTCCAGGCCTGCCGGCAAAATACTTTCCATCATATCCAGGAGAAAGACCTTGTGATACCCCCTGGCAATGAGGGCCAGGGTGATCTCGACACCGATCGCCCCCGCCCCGATAACGGCAGCACTGGAATACTTGGGAATAATATTGTCCACGGCCCTGCCGTCCGCTATGTTTGTGCTGATAGTGAATTCATTTTTGCCGTTAAGACCGGGGATAGGCGGTACGGTAGGAACGGTCCCGGTGCATAAAAGCAGCTTATCATAAGGATAGCTCCGGTCACCTGCTATAATGCGCTTTTCTTGCCTCAGGATATCGGTAACCTCGGTGTTCAAATGGATATCTATCTCTCTATCCTCAAAGAATTTGCCGGGATAGAATATATCATCCCACCGGACAATCCCTTTAAGGACGAAGGGTGGTTCACATGGCGCGTAACCGATCTCATTCTGGGTGCTGAATATATCTATCTGTGCTTCATCGTCCAGACGCCGGATCCGCCCCGAGGCGCTTCTGCCGGAGGCGCCGGCACCGATAATGCATATCTTCATGCCTATCTATCTCCTTGTTGCCAAGACATGGTCAGCCCTTGACACTGGACAAATTAGCAGTGTTCTTTGTCCAATGTCAAGGGCTGACCCCATTGATTTCATAGGACGTTCTACGTTTCTTTTATTTGTTGCTCATCGCACCCTGACTTCATCCTAATTATTATTTCCAATAGTTATTCGGTCTAATTCAGCCCTTACTGCAAGCCCTACCTTTTCTATTAAGAAAGGCTTTTTGATATAGGTTCTTGCTCCCAGTCTCTGGGCTTCCTTCACTCGCTCTGTTTCCGCATAACCGCTAACTAAAATGGCTTTTTGCCCAGGTCGAAGTTTTAGCATCTCCTTATAAGTACTATATCCATCCATTCCGGGAGACATAATCATGTCAAGTATTACTAAATCACAAAAATGATTTTTACAATATTCCACAGCTTTTTCCCCACTTGAAACAGTAGTCACAGAATAGCCCAACATAGTTAATATTTTAGAGGCTATCACTCTCTGTTCTTTAATATCATCCACAACAAGGATAGATTCTCCCTTGCCAGTATATTCTTTAATAGGCAATTGAGATTCTGGTTGTGCCAATGCTTTGCTTGTCATTGGAAAATATAAAGAAAAGGTTGTCCCTATACCCTTAATGCTGTCCATGTTGATAAAACCCTTATGATCCTTTACAGTATTCCAGACCACAGCCATACCAAGACCTGTTCCGCTCTTACCCATGACCTTTTTTGTGTAAAAAGGTTCGAATATATTTTCCTTATCCTTTTCTAAAATACCCATTCCTGTATCAGATATAGTTAAAACAGCATAATTTCCGGGTTCGATGGCTTCATAAATATAAGTAGCTTCATTTATTTCAAGATTTTGGGTTTTAATGATGATTTTTCCTCCTTCAGGCATGGCTTCAGCAGCATTGGAAACAAGATTGGTAATGGTCTTCATGAGATGAAAAGGGGATCCAAGGATGTTCCATAGATCCTCTTCCAGGCATACTTCTATGTCCGCGCCCGGATGATATATCTTAATTCTTTCAAACTCAGGGCTTGTAATACATTCACTCACAATATAATTAAGGTTTAACACTTCCTCGACAGGGACCCCTCTTCTTGCGAGAGTCAGAAGGTCCTGTACCATCGCGGCAGCCTTCAAGCCTGAATTTTTCATAATCTCCATAGGTTCTCTTAATGGACTAGTTTTAGGAAATTCCATTAGCAGTAGTTCAGGATAGTTGATTGAGGCTGCCAGGACATTGTTCAAATCATGTGCCACTCCTCCGGCAACACTTCCGACAAGCTCCATTTTCTTTGCCTGCTCAAGCCCGGCCTCAAGCTTATTCCTTTCCTCCAGGGAACTTTTCAATTCTTTGTTTGTTTGCTCAAGTTTTTGTTTTTGCGTATCCAGGGTTTTAATAAGCTCAACTAACTGGTTATGAAATGTGGCCATTGTTATAACGATTATTCCGGCACAAATGATCATCATAAAAATACCTGTTAACCATGAACTGACAGAATTCAAATAGACCAGGATATCGAAGTCAAAGGTTATAACACCCTGAACGACTCCGGCGCCAATAACACCGATAGTTGCGATGCTGAGTATTGCAGACAGGATACCCGCTTGGATCCCCAAAAGAATAGTTGAAAGGATACAGAAAGCAAAAAGCACGGAGACGCCGTATCCAGGAAGTCCCCATGCTATTAATCCTGCTGTACCCAAAATAAATGTTGTGGCAATAATGATCAAAGCCCTTACGAGAAACGGCAGAAATCTGTTGCAGATCGCTGTTCCTAAAATCAACAGATAAAGAATGATATGAACATACATTATGTTCTGCCAACCTACAGACAATGCCCTGGAAAGAGAAGCCATAAGGGCAAAAAATCCAAGAACAGCCAAATAACGAATGCCGCGAGTAAGCTGCTTTTCACGAATCTCATTTATTACATCAAGGCATGTGTGCATAATCAACCTCACCAATCCTCCCCTGACTCCAGGGTATTTTTGATAATTTCGATTATAGATTTTATAAGTATAACTGATTGGGCTTTTAAGAATCTGCATTGGTTACACAGGCTGGATACGAGATGGTCTTTTGTGAGATACATGACAGGATCTCCCTTAATCTCGGAGGTTACGAATATTATTGTGTTTTAAATCTTGAGAATGAATGTGAAAGAATAATTATAACTAATTTATCATATTATATCTAAAAAATCAATAAAAATTCCTATTCAAGCTTCTCTATCTATGACTTTACAGATTCCACACCTTTCATGCCTTTGAATTGTTTATCTCCTGTGAGGGATTAAAATCCAAGCTTCTGGGCTGTCATATGACCGTCATCGGTCGAGGACCTTGAGTCCCTCGACCTTGCTCGGGATCCTGAGTTTATCGATAGAATGGAAAAAGATGTTTGATGCCCGCTCTGTAAGATCTTATAGCGAGATTGCAGGGAAAGAAGCTCTTACACGTGCCAGGGTCACCCAGATCATGAATCTGCTGAAGTTTGAAGACCCTCATGATAGTCTGAATCTGTCCAGCGTCTCTTTTCGCCGGCGCCAATCCGGAAGGCAAC